>OBLW0100000904.1_pt1 | contig 25614 bp, 21 predicted proteins | sample 1520161 | NCBI WGS metagenome assembly OBLW01 (sample SAMEA3539309, study PRJEB22396) | soil metagenome | biome: tundra; feature: field; material: soil | place: USA | collected 2010-05 | depth 0.15 m | reverse complement strand
AAGCCCAGTACCTCCGTATAGAAGCGCAGGGCCTTGTCCTGGTCGTCCACGTATATGCTGGTCACTTTGATTTTCATTTCGTTTCTCCTTTGTCACGTTCGCGGTTTGGGCCGCGTCGTCTTCTCCTTGTCTTCCTTTTCGTTGGTGTTGACTGATCCATGCGGTCGAGGTGGCGTTCGAGAGCATCCACGTGAGCGGACCAGAACCGACGGAACGGAGCCAGCCAGGCATCCACCTCCTGAAGTGGTTCAGGTTTCAGCCGGTAGAGACGGCGCTGTGCGTCCACCGTGGATTCTACGAAACCGGCCTCGCGCAGCACTCGCAGGTGCTTTGACACGGTCGGCTGCGGCATACGAAGCTGACGCTCGATCTCTCCCACCGACTGTTGTGACAAGACCAGGAGGCTCAAGATTGCGCGGCGGTTCGGCTCCGCAATAATTTCGAAGACAGATTCCACTCTCTACATACTCTACATGGCATATGCCTGTAAAGGTATATAACGACTGTGCATCCAAGGAGGACTATCGAGGTATCTATCTCCCAGGATTGTCATTCTGAGCGAAGCGAAGAACCTATGCACTCCCTGCCAGCATCAGCGCTGACGGCGAGTACAGAGATCCTTCGGCCCGCAAAAGGCGCGGGCCTCAGGATGACAGGTCTGGTTGACAGGTCTGGTTGAAAAGTCTGGATGACGGGTCTGGTCGACAAGTCTGGGTGACAAGTCTGGTTGAGTGCGAATCAGTTGGAAGCTGGCACGCCGCCGTACTTCTGCAGCCACTTCAATTCTTCGCGGACTTTGACTTTGCCGTGCCATGGATTCTTGGCCAGCGAGTGGCCTTCGCCGGGGAAGACCAGCAGCTTGTTGGGAATGCCGAGCGAGTAGAGCGCGTGCTCCAACAGAAAGTCTTCCATCACCGCGACGCGGATGTCGTCGGCGCCGGCCACCATGTGCGTGGGCGTGCGGACTTTGTCCATTTGAAAGATGGCGGCTTCGTCGTGATAGCGCTGCTGGGCTTCCCAGGGACGTCCACCGAGGAAGTAGGCGTCGTCATAAGTCGTGTCGTCGTTGCCCCAGTTGCCGATGTGCTCGACCGCGCCCGCGCCCGTGACTGCGGCTTTGAAGCGCGTGGTCTGGGTGATGAGCCAGTTGGTCATGTATCCGCCATAGCTGTAGCCGCCGATGGTGAGGCGGTCGGGATCGGCGATGCCGTCTTTCACCAGAGCATCGACGCCTTCGAGAATGTCCTTGCCTGGCCGCGAGACCAGTTGCGGGACGATCTGCATCAGGAACTTGTCGCCGTATCCGGTGGAACCGCGGTAGTTGGGCTCGAAGACCAGCCATCCATTCGTCGCGGCCAGGTCGGCCCACTGGTACCAGTCGGCCTCGAAATGATTGCCGTCGGCGTCGGCGGGACCGCCGTGGATGAAGGTCAGCATGGGCAGGTGCTTCGCTTCGGGCCTTCCTGGTTCGATCCCCGGAGGATAGATCAGCATGCCTTCCACCGTGGTGCCGTCGTCGGCCTTCCACTGGTAGGGTTTGCCCTGCGGCAGATCGCGTTCGGTGAAGAGTTTGTTGAAGGAAGTGATGGGTCGCGCCTGATCGAGGTTCGCCGCGCTGTCGGCGAGATAGACTTCTTCGGGCTTTCCCAGAGACGAGTACAGAAACGCAACGCGCGGCGAGTGGGCTGCGACCGAAATGCCGGAGTAGGTGCCCGGCCATCCGCTGATGCGATGCAAAGACTCGGAGGGCTTCGTCGCGGAATAGATCTGGACTTCGGTCCCAAGGCGCTCCCCAGCCAGCACCGAATCGGCGGTCGCGGCATAGTGATCGACGGCGCCAAGGAAGTCTTTGCTCCACTGCTCCACCGGGCCGGATGCGGTGTCGGGCTTTTCCGTATCAACCCAGTAGAGATGAGGTTGCAGGTCGCGGTACGGGCCGGAGACGTCGCCGACTTCCACGCTGAAGAAGATGTGGCGGCTGTCGTTGGCCCAGCGCACGCGAACCTCTGCCGCCTGGTTGGTGGTGACGCGGCGGGGTTGGGTCAGGTCGGCAGTCGCGGGCGAGGGTGCCTGCACCACATTCAGATCGACGGTGTAGATCTCGATGTCTTCGTATTTTTCCTGGCGCTGGTTGACGGCGTTGCTGACGAAGGCAAGCTTGCGGCCATCGGGCGATGTGACGAGTCCATCCACACGCAGAGGCGAGGTCGCGATGGCGCGGGTTCCAGGAGTCAGGTCCGGCTCTTTGTCGGAATCGGCGTCTTTCTTTTCCACTTTGGCCGGCTCGGCGGCGTGGCGCGCCAGAGCGGCAGCCAGGTCAAGCGCGAAGATGGTGTCGCCGCGTTCGGCGGTACGGTACTGAACTACGTCCTTCCACTCTTTCTTGTAGGCGTCCTTCTGCGTCTTCGTCCAGGGTTGGCGGGTGGCGAAGTAAATCGTGTGCGAATCCGCGGACCAGGAGAACGTGTGCACCTCTTCTTCTCCTTCAGTTACCGGGAACGCTTCGCCGCCGCCCGGCGAGATGAGATAGACCTGGGCGGTCTCGTCTTTGGAATCCGAGTCGGAATCGGAGTCGCCACCTTTCGCGGTCGAAAGCTTCCGTTCCGAGAGAAACGCGATCCAGCGGCCGTCGGGCGACCACTTGGGCTCGGAATCGTGTCCCGACTGCGTCAACTGAATCAGATTGCCAATAGAAGAGCCGCCCTTGCCGTCGTCGTGATAGAGCCAGAGGTCGGTGCGGAAGATCTGCTGGTCCCAGTCGGCGCGTTCGGTGACGAGGACGACGGAGTTGCCATCCGGCGAAATCTCGAGCGCGGGAAAGCTCACGGAGTTGAAGAACTCGTCGAGGGTAAGTTTAGGTTTGTTCTGCGCCATGACGGCTAGAGCGCAACTGACGACGATCCCAACAACAAACGCGGACTTGTGGATTCGCATAGGGCCCCGGTGGAAGAAGGGTTATACAACGGCGGATTCGTTCGAGGCAAGTTTGTGACCCGGGGTTCCGGCATGACGCCACAGCAACCACAACAGAGCCGCAAAGACTGGGACGGAGAGTTGGACGTGAGTCCACCGCGACAGCGGGCCGAACAGAGGCAGGACGAAGGCAAGATACAGAAGGAGTCTAAGCGTCGGCGAGGAGGGGTCCTGCGCGTTGGCCAGAGTCCAGTCCACCAGCAGCAGCAGCGCGGGAGCCAGCACCAGCACGTCGTAGACGAACAGATGCGGGTTGACCAGCACCGCAGCGAGAGTCAACGCGGAGAAGCGCATGGCAAGCGGAGCCGAAGACTTCCAGACCACCGCGGCCAACCAGACCGTGACCATCGAACTGAGAACGTAGAGTGCCAGTGCCGTCTCCGGCGACGGAATCAAGAGCAGCCAGAAGGAGCGCAGGGAATGCATCTGGATGGGCGCGAGGCTCAGTTCGACCTCGTCCATCACGCGCGATATGTGCCAGAGCGTGTCGAAATACGCGTGCATCACCGCCGGGCCAAAATAGATCCGCGTGAGGACCAACTGTGCGCCCGCGCTCGCGACGAGTGCCGCGAGGGGTCTCCACGCTCGGGACAGCAGCAACACCAGAGGGATGGCAACCAGAAACTGCGGCTTGAAGATCAGAAATCCCAACGCCATCCCCGCCAGTCCCGCACGATCTGCGCGGAAGGCAAGAAACGCCGCCGAGAAGCACGCCAGCACGAGAGCAGACACCTGGCCGCGGACCACGAAATGAAACAGCGGGGGAAACGCAATTGCACAAATCACGGCCGGTTGGAAATGTCGGCTCAGACCTGGACAAGTTCGCCATACGAGATAGATACATCCGGCGAAGACGAGAAGGCTTGCGGCCACCCAGACTCGCGCCGCAAAGGGGAAAGAGAAGTGGGACAGTGGAACGAAAAAGAGTCCCACCTGTGGTCCGTAGAGGTTCGGCAAGCGCACATGGTTCGGCTGAGGAGCGATTGCCTGCACCGAGTTCGCAGTGACCTGCTGGTCGTAGAGTTGATCGGCGCGGCCTTGCGCAATCAATCGGGCGGAGACATAGCAGGGCAGAAAGTCCTGGAACTTAATATTGCCGGCGCGGTCGAACAGACCGGGCGTCGCAAAATCAACGGCGCAGACTCCCCACAAACAGACAGCAAGAACGATCGCCTGGGCGCGAATGCGGCGAGGGGTAAGCCACTGCACGGCTGACTGAACCCAGACTGGCGAGGGGTGTGGCGAACAGGTCTGCTCTCTGTCAATCACTGCGCAGGCTCGGCGTTCTTGACCGCGTCGTCGAGCTTTTGCCCGGAGCGGGAATCGCTCTGGAGGATGCGCCAGCCGTCGTCGTACTCGCGAAACTCAACGGTCGAGTTGTACCGCAGGTCGCCAGAGTAAAGGGCGGCGCCGACTTCGTTCAACGGAAACCATTTCCAGGTGAAATCGACGTCGGCAGAAGTGCCACGCTTGGTGATTCCGGTAACGCCCACCAGTTCCCTTCTGGCGACGGGAACGAAGAGGGATGACTTGTCGGCTTCTTCGGCGGGAACCAGGGCGCGAACCGTGTCCACACCGGCGGGAGTCAGCAGAACATCCCAGCAGGGTGCTGGCGCCAGGCCCGCCGAGCAAGGGGCGGTACTGGCTGAAATCCAGCCGTGATGTTGAAGCACAAGATATTCGGGTGAGACGTAGTCTTTGTTGGAGACCACGCCTATCTGCAGCACAAACTGCTGCGGACTCTTGAACGCGTCGGAGGCGGAGATCAAATCGGTGGCGAGACGGCGGGTCAGGAAATCGCGCGGAGAACAGGCGGAGAGGAAGATGAGGCTTATCAGAATTAAAGTTGATTTGCTCCGCATAGTTTGAACGACTGAGAGTACGCCGCACTTCGACCATTCGACAAGTTCACAAGAGGCCAACATTCCCCACTTCTCGCGCCAAGAACGCGCGAGAAATGGGGCACCCTGGCAATGATCATTTGCCACACAACGAGCCGGGCTGCGCCCGGCGGACAGCCGAGGGCGGCTGTCCCCACATAGTCAAAACCAACAACTCGAAATCAACGACTTGTGATTGTAAATAAATGGGAACGTTTGTGTGGAAGGAAAGGGCGGGACGTGATCTGGCCATCGAATTGAGCGGCCCAGCGACCGGGAATTTGGCAGGAACAACTGGGGCATCGGCCGTCGGGAGTCAAACGGTAGTCTTCGATGAGATATCCGAACCTGCGGATCAGAGTCTCGCTGCATCGCGGGCAGCGTGTGTCTTCCCAATGTCCGACCTCGCCGGGAAGATTGCCGGCATAGATGTAACGCAACCCCGATGTCTGACCAATTTCGGCAGCCCGCAGCAAATCTTCGGGGGTGGTGTCTCGCTGGCCGTCTCCCTGCATTTTGTAGTCCGCGTGAAAGGCAGTGACGTGCCACGGGATGTCGGGCGATATCCCGGCAATGAAATCCGTGAGGCGGCGAAGTTCATCGGGGGAGTCATTGAAGCTGGGGATGAGCAGCGTAACGATCTCGAGCCACAATCCCATCTGGTGAATGCGGCGGATGCTGTCGAGGATGGGGCCGATTCGCCCGCCGAGCTCATGGTAGTGGCCATCGTCGAAGCTCTTGAGATCCACTTTGTAGAGATCGAGCCAGGGCCGGACGTATTCGAGGACTTGCGGTGTGCCGTTGCCGTTGGAAACAAATCCGGTCAGCAGGCCGGCGCCTTTCGCCTGCTTAAAGACTGCTACGGCCCATTCGCTGGTGATCAGCGGCTCGTTGTAGGTGCTGACCAGAACCTTCGCGCGCTGGTCGAGGGCATCGCGAACCAGGGCTTCGGGAGATACGTCCAACGGCGGCGACACCGCGTTCGGATCACGCAGCGCCTGCGACGTGACCCAGTTCTGACAGTATCCGCAGTGAAGATCGCAACCCAGCATGCCGAAGCTGTAGGCGAGAGCGCCGGGGTGCGCGTGGAAGAAAGGTTTCTTTTCGATGGGATCGCACTGCGTCCCGGCGGTATATCCCCAAGGAACGTAGAGTGTGCCGCCGCGGTTGTAGCGGACTTTGCACACGCCGGGTTGGCCTTCGGGGATCGGGCAGCAGTGACCGCAAGAGAAACATCGGACGCGGTTGTTGTCGAGCTTTTCGTAGAGAGAAGCGTCGGCCTCGCGAACTCTCTGATCCAGGATGTCGCGGAGGGTGGGCACAGACACCTCTATGAATATTCTAGCGCGAAGAAGCGAGACATCCCTGACGGCGACGCGCGAGTCAGTGTCGGGCGGTTGGCTTCCAATTCGCCATATGCTGCTTGAGCCAGGAGTCCGCTTGTTGCTCGATTACTGCGGCCTGGCTCCGGGTCATGCCGGAGGCCAGGATGGCCGCGAGGTCCTTATTTTCCTTGTCGCCGCGGGCGCGGGCGAGGACCGTCCAGAAATAGGCCTGATTCACATCCTTGGACACACCACGTCCACCCCAATAGAGCGCTCCCAGTTTAGCTTGAGCCAGAAGGCTGCCGCCTTCGGCGGCCCGGGTAAACCAACGGAAAGCTTCCTTTTCGTCGCGGCCAATGCCATCTTTTTCGTCTCCCTGAAAATAGCGAAGGCCCAGCGCATTCTCCGCCGCCGGATCGCCGTCCGTAGCCATCTGCCGAAGCTGGACAAAGGAGGCGGTCTCGACAGCGGGAGCTGACGGCGAAGTCTCCGACGCAGGCGGTTTCGAAGAGGCAAGCACGGTCTGAATCGGACTACGGCTTCGCTCCTGGAGCTTGCTGTGAATCATGGGAGCGCTGGTATATCCAAGAACCATCGCGATTGCGGCCGCAACCCCGAACAGGATCATCAGATGTGAGCCCGGCAGAGTGATGCCGCCGGAGGTCTTGTCTTCACGCATTTCGGCCTTCTTTTCTTCCTCGGGAACGGAAGCGAAGAGGACACTACCCGGGGTTGGCGCGAACCGGTCGGCGACCGGAGTGGCGCCCAACGGGGGAAGATCCTCAGCCCGGGCGGCACGATTGACCGCGGCCAACACAGTTTCCGCTAGTCGCTGCAATACGCCGTTGTCGGTATCGGAGAACCTGGCCGGCTGCCCCGAGAATACTTCGACGAGGCCGATCGATTTCTCGGCCACACGAACGGGAACCGCGAGGATGGAGCGAATGCCAAGTGCACGGCAACTCTCACGATCGACACGGGAATCGATCTCGGCATCATCGCAGCGCAGCAGAGTACCGCTCTTCACGCACTCCCCGGAAAAGCCCGATCCCACCTGCAAGCGCGCGCCGACAGGCGGAGCATCGAGGCCGGAACTAGAGCGACAGACCATGAAATCCGGATCTGCTTCCGCGAGCGCGATGGCTGCCCCGGAAGCGCGAACCAGGGTTTGCGCACGCTCCGCAATTAACTGCAAGGCCGCGGGAAGATCGGCAGCGAGCGCTTCTACCTGTCGCTGGACAGCGCTGACCGCCGCGAGCGTATCGGTGTAGTTAGGAAGCGGGGAAACATCTTCCGGCAACGAGGAGGGAGCGGCAATTTCAGATTCATCGTTGGTTTCACCATTGGCCACACCGGCCATCACATTCACGAAAAGCCACTCACGCAGCCGGGACAAACACTCCGGCGACAATTCGGAAAAGTGCAAGCCAGCCCGGCCCGAAGCGTTCGACCAAACCACCTGACCGGTGGTGTAAATATGTTCGGAGCAGTCGGCAAGATCCAGACACAGGTTGACGGTCTTTTCGAATTCGAGGGGCGAATGACACTGAATCGCCACACCGTCTTCGCTGATGTCGACGATCTCGTGCAGATCGAGCATTGCGCCTTTGGATTCAGCGGTGAAGGTAGCATACGCAGGTGTCTGGATCTTGTGTCGCACACGCCGGCGACGATTGGGTAGAGCCGGTTGGAAGGGCGAGGTTATAGCAGCCATGGGGGAAAGGGCCCGTGTTCTGGTTGCTCCATCTTAGCGCGGGTTCGCGGAAAAGCAAGCAACGAAGAGAATTAGAAGGACGACGGGGCGCGGGCTTCCCCGGTGGACAAACGAAACAGCCAACGCTCGGAACCTCAGGGGCTGAAGCCCTTACTGAAAAGAAGAGCCTTATCGCAGCGCTAGAAGCGCTGCGCCGCCCAAGAGCGTTTTCCAGCAACGTCCCGCGAACGGATTTTTCATAAGACGGGCTTAGCCGGCCTGGCGCAGGATTTGAGCCTGGTGCAGGCTGGAGATGCGGGAGATCGCCGCCACCATCAGGCTGGAAAGAAGTTGCATGGTAGCCACGTCGCTGTCATCGAAGGCGCCAGGAGAGGAGGACAGCACCTCGAATACACCGAGGGTGCGCCGGTAGTGACGCAAGGGCGAGACCAGAATCGAGCGGACTCCGAGGCGGCGGCAACTAGCCAGGTCCACGCGCGGGTTGCGCTCGGCATCGTGACAAAGCATGATCTCGCCGGAACGCACCGCTTCCGCGGAGATGCCCGCGTCGGTCTGTAGACGAACGCCGAGATCCGGGGCGGTGCGGCCAGCGCGGGCGCGGCAGACGATTTCGTCCCCGGCTCGCAGGGCGATAGCTGCTCCGGTCGCTCCGGTGAGATGCTGCGCACGTTCGGTGATCGCACTGATGGCCGGTTCCAGATCCAGTTCCGCGGGATGAATCTCGGTCTCATCGCCCAAGGACACGGCCCGAAAGCCAGATGCTGGATGGGCGGCATTGGCGACGCGAAGCTGGCTGCGCATGGCAAGCGATGGCATACGGGTATGGTCTGCCATGCTGACAACATCCGGGTCAGGAACGGTCCGCAGCAAGTCACGGACGAGATTGTTAAGCTCCATGTCGGTGATGAGATGTGCGGTCTGCTGATTTCGCATCGACCCGCCCAGCACGCGGGAAAGACCGAGCAGAGAGTGGCTGCCGCAAGCCAGACAGTAAGGCCTGCTGTTGGTGCTGATCAGCTCACATTGGACACAGAATGTGGCGGACTGCAAAGGGACAAAGCTGACGTCCTTGAAGGTCGTGCCGTAAACAGTCTTGCCAAACATGATTGCTGAATCCTCGCTTCTATCACGGTGCAACGAAGGTAAACACAGAGCGCAAGGTGAGAAAGTGACGGCACTGGTTCCCCGTGTGGAAAACGAGGCCGAAAAGCTGCGGCCCGTGGGCGAGTATGCAGAAATTTGCAGGGTCCTATCCATCTCATCCCAAAAGGCTTGGGGAGCGCGGGGATGCGCGTCTCTTATTTTTCTGGAAAGTATTGATTTCAGCCCAAGGGTCGACTATGCTAACCAAACGTTTGCGGCCCACCCGCGGAACGATTGACTGGGGGAAATCATGGAATGGACAGCACCTGCTTTTGAAGAAGTTTGCTTGAACTGCGAAATCAACTCTTACGCCAGCGCCAAACTGTAAAACAGAAACGCTCTCCCCTGAACTTCTGCTTTTCAACGCTCTCGCGTCGCACGTTGGTTGTGCGAGTAGCCGGGATGCGTGTGGGTAATCAAGCCTCGGTATGTGTTCGGTGCTCTCGCGTCCGCGAGAAATGGATAACTCCGTTATTTCCCTTTAGCTGAATGTGTTTGCTGATGGTCCCGCATGTTCGGGTTGAGACAGAGGCTGCGTCTGTTTACCCGGCCTGGGCAGCAATCAATGAGCGGTCCTGCTGCGGCAGAGCGATCACCTGGGCGGATTGAGCCAGGGTGCGGTCGAGAGCGTCGGCGAGCGCGGTGGGAAATTCCGAAGTCAACAGATTAATGTCGATTTGCAGGTCCCGCGAAGAGTAGAGGCGTTGCACAGTCAACGTTCCGCGGTGCCGGTTGGAGGAACTCAGCAGGTTCAGAGCGACGGTCCATACGGCTAAGCCATCCAAAGTCTTGGGAGTGCCAGGCTTGCTCCATCGGAATGAGTTTCCCGAGCGACGCGGCAATGACGGGTCGGAGTTCTCGAAGGGAACGGGTTCGCCCGGAAGCAGATCGAGTCTCAGTTCGAAGCCGTCAAAGTCGTTGTTGCCGAAAGCAGCTGCAAGAATGTGGCGAACCTGATCATAGTCCCGCGCGACTTTGAGTTCCTCAGAAGCGCGGCGGATCGCCAGGTTATTGACGAAGATCTGCGGCTGATCGAAAGTGCGGTGAGCGACGCGAGCCAACTCCCCAAATTCAAGGTAGCCCAAATGCTGTACGCCAATCCAAATCCCAATGCCCAATACCGCCAGTACCAGGCCCAGCGAACTTCCCGTCGGCCACAGCAGAAACAAGCTCAGCATGGCAAAAACCGCTGAGACGCCGTAAAGCAGGATCACGACTTGACGATGGGTCATGCCGTGCTGCAACAGTTTGTGGTGAATATGTTCGCGATCGGCAGTGAAGACCGGACGTCCGCTAATCAGGCGACGGACGATGGAGAGCGAGGTTTCCAGAATCGGCAAGCCAAAAGAAACGACCGGGATGGCGACGGCTACGATGGTCGGAGCCTTTTGTGCTCCCTTGAGAGCCAGGGCGCTCAAGACAAAGCCGATGAAGAGACTGCCGGAGTCTCCCAGAAAAATGGTCGCGGGATTGAAGTTGAAGCGGAGGAATCCGAGAATCGCGCCCGCCAGCGCAATCGTCATCACTGTGACCAGGGAGGGCCCGTTGAGCAGAGCCACTACAAAAGCCACCAGAGTCGAGAACAGAGCCGATCCGGCAGCCAAACCATCGAGGCCATCAATCAGATTAAACGCGTTGGTGATGGCGACCACCCATAGAACCGTGAAGGCCCATCCCACGAACCAAGGCAGCTTGTGGTCCCCGAAAAGCACCGGGATGTTGACGATGCGCAAACCGCCCATGAACAGCATAGTCGCGGCAACGCCCTGTATCGAGAACTTGACATAAGGACCGACCCCGCGAAGGTCGTCGTAAACGCCCAGCAGAAAGATGAGCGACGCCGGCGCGAGGATGGTCAGCAGTATCTTTAAAGAAAAAGTCGAGTGGAAGCGGGGACTATATGAGGCCCAGAGCGCCGCAGCCCCCATGCAGCAGGAAAACGAAAGGAAAATGGCCACTCCGCCGAGGCGTGGAAGGGGGCTGGAATGCAGGTGACGCTCGTTGGTAGGAACCGCAACCCAGCCGCGGGCTGTGGCGAAATCGCGCACATACCGCGTCAGTACGAAGGCAGACAGCAGCGCTAAGACAAATGTCCCGAGGAAGATGCCCGTCAACTATGCCACCTTGGCAAGCAGACATGCCAAACTGCACGCCCGCTCCACACGCTTCTGAGAAGTATTGCAGTAATGAACCGCAGTTAATAGTTAGAGAAAAGATTCCTGTTGTCGTGGTTGATATTGACTGTAGCAGTACGACAATGGGACTTTCAATCGTCAGGCGGCAAAAACCTGTGGAAAACTAATCCCCAAGCCCGCCGATAGCAGGGGTCCGACCTGCTCTACTGTGCTAAACTTCTCTACAAATTCTCACTTAATTACTTCAGGGGTCCTCTGATGGAGTCGGGCACTTCGAGCTTCACTCGCCGCGACCGCGCGTCCTTGCTACTTCTCGCAGTATTCTTGATAGTCCTGAGCAGCGCCGTCGCCCAGCAACCGGTGAATGGCGCTGAGGGCCAAAGTATACCGCCAGCCGAGGTTCCCGCGGCTCAACCGGTATCGCAAGCAGCTGGGAATCCCTCAGGTACGCCGGCGAAGACTCCCGATAACGCAAAAGACACTCCCGACCAGTCTGCTTTAGCGAAGCTGGGTCCGGGAGATCTGATTGAAGTGAGCGTGTACAACGTTCCGGAGCTGGCCAGCAAGGTGCGAGTCAGCAATTCCGGAGACATTTACCTTCCCTTGATCGACTACGTCCATGTTGACAGCCTGACCCAGGAAGAAGCGCAGACGCTGATTGAGAAACGGCTCTCGGACGGCGGATTCGTCCGCAGCCCGCATGTAACCATCTTCGTGGATGAAGCTTCGTCCCAAGGCGTGACGGTGATCGGGGAAGTCACGAAACCCGGCATCTATCCGGATGTGGCGGATCACAAACTTTACGAGGTCATCTCTGAGGCGGGTGGATTTACGGCGTCGGCCGCGCGCAAGATCGCCGTCATTCGGCGCAACATGCCCGATCCGATTCGCATTGATCTGCCGCGGAATCTCGCCGACGACCTAAGTGGCAATATCGATATCCTGCCCGGTGACACGATCAATGTCCCGCGAGCGCCCATCATCTATGTAGTGGGAGACGTTGGCCGACCCAGTGGTTTGCTCGTGGACAATGGGACGCTAACGGTGTTGCAGGCGTTGGCACTGGCCGGGGGCACGAATCGTACGGCGAAGTTGGGCGCGGCCCGGATTATCCGGAAAGGTCCCGCGGGCATGACGGAAACGAAGTTAGAAATCAAGAAGATGCTGGAGGCGAAGGTCCCCGACGTCACGCTGCAGGCGGACGATATTCTGTTTGTGCCAATCAGCGCAGCCAAGATTGCGGCCGGCAGGACTTTTGAAGCTGCAATGTCAATGGCCACCGCGGTTTCGATTTACGCCGTGCACCCGTAGATTTCAGGGCTCGCGGTCCGCATCGGCTGTTTGCGGGTAGTGCATCAGCGTCTGAAGCACGTCGATGTATTTTTCCGCGGTCTTCCCCCGAGAGAAATGCTGCAGAATGTATTCCCTTCCCTTTTGCCCTAGAGCCGCACCGAGTTCGCGATTTGCGGCCAGCTGGATGATGGCTTGCACGAGCGCTCCGGCATTTTCCGGCTCGATCACAAGTCCGGCTCCGGCGGCTTCGACGATCTGCCGCGCCTGACCGTCCACTCCCAGAATCACCGGGCGGGCGCAGGACATGAACTCCAACATCTTGGTGGGAATTACGGTCTTGAAGACGTCGGTCTTCTTCAGGAGAACCAGGCAAGCGTCGGACGCAGAAATGAAGGCGGGAATCTTTTCGCGGGGCTGTTGGTCGAGAAAACAAACGTTGGCCAATCCTAGGGATTGCGCCAGGGCCTTGATTCGTTCTTTTTCCGCGCCTTCGCCCACCAGCAGAAACTGCGCGTTGGACTCTTGGCGCTGTAGTTGACCAGCGGCGTCCAGCAGGGTTTCCAGCCCGTGCGCCATGCCCATGGTGCCGATGTAGCAAACCAGGAACTTCCCTTCGGCGCCGAGTTCTCTCCGCAACGCTGCGTTGGCCGCGGCTAGGGCCGGCGCGAAGACGCCGGTTTCGACTCCGTTTTCGACAACGGCAAGTTTTTCGGGGGGAACGCGCCAGAGCCTTACCAGATGTTCTTTGAAGGCGGGGGTCACGACGACGATACGGTCCGATCGTTGGTAAAGGAACTTAGCGACCTTCGCTAACGTATGGTGCAACAAGGAGTTTTCGTCGCCGACTCCGACGGCCGTTAGGGATTCCGGCCAGAGGTCTCGGACTTCGAAGACGAACGGAATTTGGCGGGTGAATGCAATCCACCAGCCCGACAATCCGACCAGGAGTTGGGGCGAGGAGGCAATGATCACGTCCGGACGGGGGATGGCCATGCCCCGCAAGGCGGCGGAGAGGCAGAAAGAAGCGTAGTTCCGCATACGCTCATGCGCTTTACGGTTCGGCAAGGGCCAGAGCCAGGTTCGGAAGACATTCACACGGCCGATGTTCTCGTGATAGGTGAGTCGGCGCAACCGGGGGCGCCATTCCGGAGGAACGACCCCAGTGGGGTGGTTGGGGAAACCGGTCAGCACGGATACGTCGTGGCCGGCCTGCGCCCAGTGGCAGGCGAGTTCGGAGGCACGGGCGGCCGGCGCACCCATCTCCGGCGGGAAATATTGTGAGACGTAGAGGATTTTCACGCGAATCTAGAGGCTATCTTATAAATGGGTATTCGGGGTAGGCGGGGGCGGAGATACCACCATCCGACTGTAAGCCGGCATCAAACTCCGAAGTTGACCCGGCGGAAGATGGGCAGACGACCGAACTCAAACCGTCTGCAAATTTAATTTGGCAATCATGTAACAATCGAAGAGTTCCACCGTCTTCATTATTACTATGCGCACGGTTTTCGACATCTTCGCGCAGATCTTTCGCAACCTGTGGGCGCACAAGCTGCGCTCGTTCCTGACCATGTTCGGGATTGCGTGGGGCGTGGGGTCGTTACTTCTGTTGGTGGGTGTGGGCGAAGGGTTCCGCTCGGGCAACAAGCGCGAGTTGGCCGAGTTCGGCCGGAATATCATGTTTATCTTTCCGGGGCGCGCGCCCGCGGTGCAGGGCAGCATGAACTCGGCCCGGCCCTATTTGCTCACCTACCAGGACTACACCGATATTCGTGCACAGGCCCCGCACGTCGGCACTGCATCTCCGATGCTTTCGCGCGGAGACCTGCATGAGGTGAGCGAATTCGCCAGCGCCGGGGTGGAGATCCTGGGCGTAGAGCCCCAACTGAACGAGATCAGTTATCTTCCGCTCAAAGAGGGACGATGGCTGAACGAAATGGACGAATCGCAGCGACGGAATGTGATCGTACTGGGTAACGAACTATTGAAGAATCTGTTCCCCGGCCGACCCGCGCTGGGTGCATTCATTCTGCTCAACGGCATCCGGTTCGAAGTGGTAGGAACGATGCCGCACCTCGGCCGCGGCGACAACACCTGGCTGAATATGCGGGGCTACATTCCTTTCACGGTGATGGCCACGAACTTCCCGGTAAAGGGAGTGAACCACCTGAACTCTATTTCCTATATCGAATATCAGCCGCACACGACCGCTGAGCACAAGCTTGCGCAGGACGATGTCCACAAGATCATTGCCCGCAATCACGGATTCGATGCCAACGCTGAAAACGCTTTTGATGGATGGGATTCGATTCAGGAATCAAAAATGGTGGGGACGATTTTCGACGTGATGAACATGTTCCTGGGAGCGGTGGGAATGGTTACGCTGGCTCTGGGCGCCATCGGCGTGATCAACATCATGCTGGTCGCGGTGACGGAACGTACGCATGAGATCGGCTTGCGGAAAGCCCTGGGCGCTACCAATCGCAGCATTCTGTTTCATTTCTTTCTGGAAGGATTGCTTCTCACCCTGGGGAGTGGAGTGATCGGCATGGGTCTGGCGGCAGGGTTGATGGGGCTGATGGGGAACATACAGGGGCCGGGCGGATTCGATCCGCCCAAGTTGGTGCCGATGTCGGCGTTGCTGGCGATTGGGAGTCTGACGCTGGCCGGAGTGGTCGCCGGTCTTTATCCGGCGCGCAAAGCGGCCATGCTGCAGCCGGTGGAAGCGCTCCGGCAGGAAGGATTCTAAAGAAAGTCCGCTATGTTCCACGATCTATTCCAGGAAGCCTATGGCGCCATGCGGCACAATCGCCGCCGGACCGCGCTCACGATGTTGGGGATGGCTTGGGGTATCGCCACAGTGGTTATGCTTCTCGCGTATGGCGATGGTTTTGGCCAAGCCTGCGCGAACATCTTTGCCAATTTCGGGACCAAGCTCGTGATCGTGGTGCCGGGCCGCACTTCGATGCAGGCCGGCGGGCAGAAATCCGGAGTGGCCGTCCGCTTTACGCAGGACGACGTAGAAACGCTGACCACCAACCTACCTCAGATCACCCATATCACGCCCGAAGTCAGCAAGCAGGCCAGCATCCAGTACGACACCAGAGTTTTCACCTGGTCGGTGACCGGTAATTATCCCAACGTGCTTGACGTGCGCGCTCTGAAGCTCGAGCAGGGCCGCTTCTACAACCCGGAAGACGAGATCCAACGCGCCCGCGTGGCGGTGATCGGTTCGGAAGCGAAGGAAAAACTGTTTTCCGGACGCAACGCGCTGGGGGAGCACGTCCGAGTGGACGGGCTCAGCTTCGAAATCATCGGCGTCCTGAAAGCCAAAATGCAGGAGGGGAATGACGACATCAACCGTGTGTTGTACGTCCCGTTCAGCACCATGGCCGACTTGAAGAATACACATTACCTGGACACGATCTGGTTCACCTACCAGATGCCGGAGTACGAGAGCCTGGAACTGTCGGTGCGCAGCATCATGGCGACGCAGCATAAGTTCAACCAGACGGACCGGCAGGCGGTGGAAGTGTTCAACCTGATGACTCAAGTTCACCAGTTCGAGATCATTACGATCGGGTTGAAAGTGCTGATGGGCTTCATTGGCACGCTGACGCTGGGCATCGGCGGCGTCGGGCTGATGAATATCATGCTGGTTTCGGTCACGCAGCGGACGCGCGAGATAGGCGTGCAGAAGGCGCTGGGCGCACCTCGGCGGTACATTCTGCTGCAGTTCCTGGCCGAAGCGATGACCATTACCTTCATCGGCGGGGTGCTGGGAGTGATCTTGGCTTACGCGGTCGCGCTGTCGGTGGGCAGGCTCACTTTGTACAGCGCGTTTGCGAAGAACGGAGAGGCGGGGGATATCCGGCTGATCATCGCTCCGGGAACGCTGATTGCGTCGACTCTCATTCTTGGCTTCGTGGGACTGGTTAGCGGGATGATTCCGGCGTTTCGAGCGTCGCGGATGAATCCGATTGAGGCTTTGCGGCACGAATAGCGGCTGGCCAAAGAAAAGCAACAATAGGCTACCATCGAAGGCCGAAAACTGAATGCGCAGCTCTCGTTTTTTCGCAGTTCTGATTCTTGCTCTTTCCCCGTCGCTTCTTTGGCCGCAAGAGCCTCCGGCAAGGCCAGAGCCGCTTTGGCGCTGGTATGGGAATTGCGACGGAAAGACGCATATGGGACTCGAAGTGCTGCTCAACGGGAAAATAATCCACCGCTCAGCCTTTCCCATTTGCCCAATCAGTGACCGCCCCGAGGAAACAGACCACCAGCAGAAAATCGTTGCCTTCTCCTTTAAAGGTGGACACCTGTTTCAAGGTGAATATCACACGACGCGGAGACAGACGATTGAGGGCAACATTTGGCAAGCTGGTACTGATCCCGGAGCCATCTTGTTTGGCGTATCTTTCTCAACCAAAGAACAAGGTCTGCTGAATACAATCCACGTAGCCAAGGCGGATCGTGGGTCTAGGTCTGAAATTGATCGTGGCCTCATCGTTCGTACATTTCCAGTCAGTCGGAAGTAGTCGAAACTAGTCGTCGTGTGGAAGATGGTTGCTGAAGATTCGCGATTTCACCGGCGGCGGCCCGGCGGACATTCGTGAGACGAGTCTAGTAGTAACAGAGTTTGAACGCGCTCTTGTAGAGAAGGGCGCGGGTGCGTTTGAGGCGGCTTCGGGTGTAACTCTCCCAGCGGTCGGCGACGCGGGCGAATGCATCTTCTCCCGTCAGCCGGTGCATGACTCGCAACTGGACGATGTGCAACTGATGGTAAAAGGGACTGGCCACCATGGGCAGGCGCGTGCCGGACTGCTCGTAGAGCGACCAGAATCCTAAATCGTAGCGATCCAGATTGTGCAGCATGGTCCGAACCGCAAGCGAAAAGAGTTCTTTCACGGAAGGATGTAGCGTCGCGAGAAAATAGTCGTAAATACCCAACGCTGCCCAGATGAATCCGTTCAGAATGTGCGTGGGTGGCGAGACGATGTACTCCTCGAACCACAAGTCGCCGGATTCATCGGTGAAGGCAACGCCTCCCTGGCTGGTGGGCTGGTAGAAGCAAGCCAAGGCGCGCTGTGCCGCGTCCAGATAGCGCACGTCCCCCGATTCTTTGTGCGCCCGAACCAGCAACGAAATTCCCTGACCCTGCGCGAGTGCTGAGTACCACGGGGCGCGGAGCGTGTCGCGGTATTCCCAATCGAAGTGGTGGTTCCAGACGGCGAGTCCTTGCGCGTTTTGCTCCAGGTGCGCGCAGAGCCAGTCGGCGACTACGAAGAATTTTCGGCGGCACTCGGGGTCGGCGCTGCGGCGGTACAGGTTGTAGTTTCCCAGACCGTATTGCGCGATCGCGATGGGGTTGTATTGCAGGCCGATCTGGCCGTGATAGTCGAGTTGCGGAACGCCTGAGGAATCATAGGAGCCCTGATAGTCAGCCTTTTCGGCGAACAGCATGTAGTACTCACCCAGTTCAGTCGTGGACGCGTTTGGATTTTCGGCCGGCGTTTCATGCCAGAAGGTGAGATGGCTTTTGCCGCCGATGAGGTAGGCGCTGAAGATGCGTCGGTAATAGCGGAGGCGGGGCAATGGGCTCGGACGATTTCGTCATCCATATTACGGCAATGCGCTGGGCTGTCGAGCGGCGCTCGACGGACAGCCGAGGGCGACTGTCCCCACATGGGATTTTGGCGAACTGACACTACCCTCAGGGTGAGCCCATCCATTCCGAGCTGTCATCCCGAGCGAAGCGAGGGATCTGGGCGTTTGCTGGCCGCAGCGACACTGGTGGTGCAGGCAAGGACCTGGATCCCTCGCTCCGCTCGGGATGACAATGTGCTTTGGTCCTCGCTGTCCCTATACCTGAGAGTGGACTAAGAGTCGACGGAGTAAAGAGAGGTGACCATGTCGTCGGATTGGACGGCGACCGTGGTCAAGGCTAGAAACTGCGTCGCGTTGCTGCCGTCGGGCATGAAGGCATTGCCGTACTGGAACAAGCCCATGGGCCAGCGATCTTTTTGCCACGCCAGCAAGAGATGCCAGTCTTGGGCACTGCCACCGTGGCCTCCATAGACGCGGACGTGGCGATCACGGTTCACCTCGCTGGGTTCCACCATCGTGGAAAAGAAGACGCGGGATCTCACGTGGCATCCGTAGATGGACGAACTGCTGATCGGCACCACTTGGAGAAGCGATTCCTCGCGGTCGAGCCGGTAGATGTAGTTGGGTTCGAGCGGAGTGTCGGAAGCGAAGTAGAGTCCATCTTCCGTGGGAATGGCGGCGACCGCGCGGGCCTGCTGCTGCCCCTGCAGCACGGCTTCGACCCGGCTGAAATCGCAGGTGGCGCGCAGGATGCGGCATTCGTCGCCGTAGTCTCCAGTGAGCACCCAGAGACAATCTTCCCAGGGATCGTGAATGATGTTATGGATGTGGCGGATGGCGCCTTTGGGGAACGTGTAGGCGATGCTCCAGGTCAGGCCGGCATCGATGGAGGCATAGATATGGGTTTCGTCGCGAGCGGGGTTGTCGAAATATTCTCCCCAATAGATTGGGCCGCCCGGAACTGCGGTGATGTGCAGCGGGCGTGTACCGCGGAGGATGGTGTGAGTGCTGCGGAATTCAGTCTCGCCGGGACGAAGCGCAACGATCGCTCCCGGAACTGCGGCGATGAGACCGCCGGACGGCAGCACCGCAAGGGCGTGGAAGCCGTCGCGAAATAAGCGCGCGGTGAGACTGTTGATGACCGACACTCGGCGCCGCAGAGCAGGACGGAACATGGCCACCGGCTTCCAGGTCACGCCGGCGGAAGGAGCCTGAATCGTTGCGCGCAGCAATTGGTAGCCCCGGGAGGCATAGAGATGATGGCCGGACCATGCCAGCGCTCGCAGCCGCGGGAAGCGCGCGACATGAACCAGGCGGCCATGCAGATCGAGGTTAGAGTCGCTCATTTGTCCCAGTGACCGGATTCCCTGCTTACGGCAAAAACGTCTTCATACAAAAGCAGCTTCCGCCCGATTTTTCAAACTCGGAGGTATCGACGATCACCGGAGTTAGGCCCTCCTGGTGAAGACTCGCCTCCAACTGGGGCGTCACATAGGGAGTGATGTAGCGGCCGTTGACGACGATCCCATTGCCCATGAAGCGATGGGCCTCTTCGGTGGTGAGCAGGTGAATCCGCTTCCAGAACTTATGAAGAGACGCCAGAGCTTCGGTGGAAAATGCGCCCGGAAAAATCAGCGCAGCTTCGTCGTTCAGCGGGCAGAGGCAGGTGTCGAGGTGGTAGCAATAAGGGTCGACTAGCTGCAGCGGCACAACTGGGATTCCCATTTTGGACATCTCGGTGGCAAATCTCTCCACGCCGCCGCGCGTGCTGCGAAAACCATAGCCGCCGTAGATGCGGGCTCCGTCAGGATGCCAGAGCAAATCGCCGTGGCCTTCGAGATAGTCGGCGCCGTAATCGAGTTCGATCACTTGGTAGTTCCGCGAACGGAACCAGTCCGTATAAAAAGGTACTTCGCGTTGTCGCGATGGGTACACCATGCGGCTGGGCACGACAAATTTTCCGTATCCGATTTTCTCGCCGGCGAAAACCTGATTAGCGGCGAAGACCATATCTTCGAGACCCTCGACTGCATCGATGAGTTCGATCTCACATCCGTTCTGTTGCAATACGCTACAGAGCGATTCCCACTGGCTGCGCGCTTTCACTCGGTCCACTGCGGATTCTCTCGACCCTTCGGCAAGGTCAGGGCAGGCCATGTACGGGTTTTTCTGATCGACGACATCGAAATAATTCGGCGGACAGAGCAGGACCTTCGGCATACGATTGATGGTAGCTGGGCGCTAAGAGCACAAGCAAGGAAACCGCGACGGGGTGTCGGCACGTATTGCCGATTAGGCGGCAAAGTTCGAAGAAAATATCCATCCCAGCGAGTCTCGCAGTGCGGAATCCTTGCAGTGCGGATGGGAAGGGCAGTGGCCTACGACGTGCTCTTGATTCGGAGTCCAGTTGCTCGCCGGGATTGTTCTTGGCAGAGCGAGAGGCAGTGAAAACATGCTCAGCCGATGTGCCAATTCGCAATGCTGTAAGCCCTTCCTTAGACTTCGCGAAGGCAAGCTGTTTCTGGTCGAGACCGACCGCGTCACCAAACCAGGAGAACCTGCCGTGCCTCCGTTTGTTCGGGCCCGGCAACAGCAACGGTGTGTCGAGCACTATTGGCTTTGTGATGACTGCGCTTCGCATTGGACTTTGGTCTACGACCGCGATCATGGAATAGCGCTGGCAGCACTGCGGCGGCCCGTGGTAAGCGTGTCTGCAGCCGCGGCCACGGCCGGCACACATAGTGGAGCGGCGTAGCCGAGCCGTCAGTCAAGCTCGCAATCTGAAATTCTAGGCGTAACCCTCATCTCTCCAGGTTTTCCAGTCTTCGCGGACTGCTGTCAACACGTCTTCCGTAGCTTTGTGTAGCCATTTCCCTTTCTGCTTGCGCATATGGTCAAGAATTGGCTTGAGGGCAGTCTTAGTCCCAAGGTGTATGTTCGCGGTTTCCCATCCCATGGCATGAAGCAAGCGCATTTCCTTGCCGGGCGCCCGCAGCGTGGCCAGTTCGATGCGTGAACAATGAGGGCTGAGCCGGCGCACGATCCAGCGTCCGCGCAACTGGACGAATGGGTCAAGACAGCGCACCGCCCGGCTGATAATCGTCTGATACAGGATCTCGGACGGCCCGCGGTCATCCTTCGCCCAGTAGCATGCGGAGGAGACCAGGACTTTGGCCTCGCGAGCGATTCTGCCGCCGCGCCAGTCCGCAATGGCGACGTAGCGTGCATGGCCAAGGCTTCCCAGACCTGCCACGCGACTGGCCAGCCGATAAGGCAAATCCCGGGAAGGCATCAAGTGCTCAATAGCGTCGACCGCGGTGATTGGCACCGGCCCTTTCACCGTCGGCAGGGCATCTATTTTCGCCCAGAAGTGAATCGGGTCGCGGAGTTCACTCTCAGCAATCTGCCGCAGCCAGTCGTTGTTCTCGCCCAGGACGAAGGGCCGTCCGCCATCGCGTAGTGCTTCACGATAGCCCTCGATGATGGAATCGCAGATGTCTTTCTGCTTGAGTAGTAAGTGTCCGGCTTCGGACGCCAGGTGAGCGCTCACGGCCAGGCGGACCAGGTCGTTGGCATAGGCCATGGGATGAGTTTCGTCAAAGTCGTTAACGCCCCAAATGAGTCGCCCTTCGGCGTCGCGCCAAGTGCCGAAGTTCTCAACGTGCAAGTCGCCCACCGCCAAGACTTGCGGCGCCTTGGCAAGATCGGGACACACCTTCGGCCAGATTTGCGCCCAGCGATAGAATGTCGCCCGCAGAAAAGGGAAGACCGCTGACTTCATGTTGATGTGCTTGAGGCGGAGGTCCTTCTTGACCAGATCGGTGCGGTGGCCCAGCCAGTCTTCAAACTGGCGGGTCGCTTTCACGATGTTCATAGCGCCCGCAACAATAGCGGGCAGGGGGACGCAAAGTCAACGGGAGGTGGGAAGGGCAGGTCAAGGTAATCATCGGGCGTTAGAGGGGCTGGTTCGCCGTACATCCAACGCCCGGCAATTGCGGAGTGGAACAGGCACATCTCGCAAAGACTAGTGCTTGTAGAAGGCTGCGTTCTTCTCGATGAATTCCTTTTTGTCCTCGGGGACATCTTCGAGGGCGTGAATCGAGTCGGAGGTGCAGGCCGGGATACAGGCGCCGCAGTCGAGGCAGCCTTCAGGGTCGACGTACATCTGGGTGGCGGCTTCGAAACCGGGCTCGTCCTGTTTGGGGTGGATGCAATCGGTGGGGCAGACCTCGACGCAGAGGGAGTCTTTGATGCAGTTATCGGTAATTACATAGGCCATGATGAATCGATCTCCAGAATGAAATGAGCACTTCCGGCTCGCTCAAGAAAGAGTGTAAGAAGCGGGGCGGGATCAGGCGGTGATTGTGGTCACAGGCGAATGTGCGCGGCTGAAAACGTACCTGAAATGAAGAGGATTCGGTCGCGCAGTACGGTCTCCGCCAATGGACGGGAAGATGACGACAATCACGCGCAACTGTGACCACCATCACAGAAATAGACGGACGGCTGGGCTTAAATATGCACAATTGAACTAGGCCTTCTAGTCATAAAGATCGCCCGGCCCTACCCACAGAACCCCACAAGCCGTTACCCCAGACGGCAAGGGCCGGGCGCTTGAAGGCTCGAGGAAATCGAGCCCTCCCCACTCCCCTATATTCTTTTGCCGCCGAAACTTCCCAGTACCCTTCTGCATTCCGTGTGTAGATAGACACACCGTGGTTCCCAGCCCACTGACTTGCCTCATTTCGTTCGTGCTAACTAGTTACTTTTCAATGGGATACCTTTTGGCTCTTGTCCTGCCTTTGATATCAGCGAGTGGCAATTGATCAGGGGGGCAGACATGGAACGAAGTGCTGGCAAGCCGACCTCAAAGCAGGCGTGGCGACTCATCCTGGCAGTATTCACCCTGGCGCTGGCCCTCCCCTCCATCGCGCAGACTGCGAAACCCGACGGCAGCGATCGCGTCAGCCGGATCGTGCTGGTCAGCATTCCGGACCGGAAACTCGCGGTAATCGAAGACGGAAAGATCGTCGCCAGTTTCAGTGTCGCGGTGGGCGCCGAGGCGAGTCCCAGTCCCTCAGGCGAATTCCAAATCGTCAGCCGCGTTTCGAACCCAACCTATTACCACCCCGGCACAGTGATTCCGAGCGGCAAAGACAATCCCGTCGGCACGCGATGGGTGGGGCTGAGCCAAAAGGGCTACGGGATTCACGGCACAAACTCTCCAAGGTCGGTGGGACATGCGGCCTCGCACGGCTGCATCCGGTTGCGTAATCGCGACATGGAGCGCCTGTTCACCATGCTGCGAGTGGGCGACCTGGTTGAAATTCACGGCGAACGCGACGAGCAGGTGGCGCGCGTCTTCGGAAGCAATACGGACAATACGACAGTGGCCGATGCCCGGGTTCCAGCACAGGACGGCGGCCAATAGTTCGTTAAACAGGTTTGGAAAGGCAGAAGTCTCAGGAGGACATCATGCAAATGGCAATCACATTCATGGCGGTGGTGGCAGGAATGATCTTCTCGCTCGCGGTAGCGTTGCTGGCGGAGGAGTTGATCTTCGGGCAAGTGTTTCGTCTGTTCTTTTCCCAGCAGACGATCGCAGTGAAACCGGACTGCAAGCCTGCGGCACAGAAGACGTAGTACAAAGGCGGTGACCCTAGGCAGAGGTGCAGCGGTGTCCAAAACAGTACCGGGTAAAGGGAGCTGTTTCGTGCGCGGAGCGGTTTATAATCTGGCCATCCCAAACATCATTCCGAACCGAATGTCTCGCAGCTTAGGTCTAGCGCCCGGGTTCCGCACTCTGGCGCGGATTTCGTTTGTGATCCTTGGGCTGGGGATTGCGGCGAACGCAGTCGATTGGAGCAACCCGGAGCAGCGCCTGGCGAGAAAGATTGTGGCCGTCACCGGCCCGGGAACGATGGCGATTACCGTCGAGAATCGTTCCTCGCTCGGCAATCGCGATAGCGAAGTCATCCAGAACGGCCTGCGGAGTGCGCTGGAAGGTGTCGGCATTCGATTTGCGAAGTCCGAAGCGCCGGCCGGCACGGTAAGAATTTCTTTGTCCGAGAATCCAACGTTTTACATCTGGGTCGCAGAGATTCGGCAGGGCACGGGAGACCCCGTGGTGGTGATGGTCTCTGCACCGCGCCCCGAAGGTTCGACGGCAGCCCGCGAGTCCGTGCCACTCAGTCTCCGCAAGATCCTGCTGTGGACTCAGGACAATCCTATTCTTGACGTCGCCGTGTTGGAGGAAAACGGGTCGCCCACACTCATCGCGGTACTCGACCCGGAAAAGCTCTCGCTGTACCGGTTGCAGAGTGGAAAGTGGCAACAGGGCGAAATGTTGATCATCAACCACACGCGGCCGTGGCCACGAGATCTGCGCGGGAGGGTAATCCCGGCCCGAGATCACCTGCTGGATGTCTATCTTCCGGACCTGACCTGTCATAGCGGTGCCGGAGCGCCACTCACGCTGAATTGTCGCGAGAGCGACGATCCATGGCCGCTCGTGCCAGCGGCCTTGAGCGGCGGAACAGTGTCGGTATTTCCAAGTGCCAGCTCGACATCCGTAGCAATTCCTCAGTTGGGTGCGTTCTACGCCTCTACGCGCAACTTCTTCACCGGTGCGTTGACGCCGGGCGTGGGTAAGTTCGCGACAGTGTCCAAGTTTTATTCGGCGGCGTGGCTGCCCCGCGAAAGATATCTGCTGTGGGTCTTCGCCGCGAAGGATGGACGCGTGCATGTGGTGGACGGAGTGGACGACCAGGCCACCCGACTCGACTGGGGCAGCGACCTGACGAGCGTAAAGACTTCGTGCGGCGCAGGCTGGCAGGTACTGTCCACAGGCGCTGAAGAAAACGGGGATTCCGTGCGCGCCTACGAATTTCCAGATCGCGATCCCATCGCGGTGAGCGCCACTATCGATTTTCCCGGCAGCATCACTGCGTTGTGGACGGAGGCGAAGGGCGACACGGCAATCGCGGTAGCGAGGAATCGGGAGACAGGAAGCTATGAGGCTTTTCGACTGGCGATCGCTTGCAGTCAGTAGCTTGATGGTATGGGCTCTGACGGCAGGCGCCGAAACTCGGCCGCAGTACGGGGGTGTGCTCCACATTGCCCTGCGCGCAGCGCCAGCGTCGCTCGACCCGGCGGACAGCGTACAACCCGATTCGTTCGCTCGACGCAGCCTGACCATGCTGATCTATGACACGCTGGTGACCACGGATGAGAACCTGCGCGTTCAGCCTTCGCTGGCCACATCGTGGCAAGCATCGCAGGACAATCAGCGCTGGGAGTTTCGCATGCGTCGTGGAGTGAAATTTCACGACGGGACACCGCTGACCGCAGAGATTGCCGCTGCTTCTCTGCGCGCCGTGAATCCGTCCTGGAGTGTGAGTGCGAATGCTGAGTCGCTAGTCGTCGAGCGCGCCAGCGCCGATCCCGAACTGCTGGCGGAACTGGCGCTCCCACGGAACGCGATTGCGAAAAGAAATCCCCAAAGCGCCCCAAGCGGCACGGGGGCCTTTCACGTTGTGGATTGGCAG
>OBLW0100000902.1_pt1 | contig 25627 bp, 23 predicted proteins | sample 1520161 | NCBI WGS metagenome assembly OBLW01 (sample SAMEA3539309, study PRJEB22396) | soil metagenome | biome: tundra; feature: field; material: soil | place: USA | collected 2010-05 | depth 0.15 m | reverse complement strand
TTCCAACCAACGCCCGCAAAATACGGCTGCCACAGCGAGCCGTAGCCGGAAAAATTGCTAAATCCGCCGTAATAATTTAGATCGCTAAACCCGTAACCATAGGGTGTGGAATTATTCTTCGCATACTGGTCGTGGTATCCAACCGATTGTTTATCCCACTCGTCGTAAACATCCGCCTCAAAATTCTTGGCGACTGAGGAACGGTCGTTGTCGTTCACGTCAAAGCTGACCATCTTCTTCTTGTCCACCTTGACTGTGCCTGTCGGAGCGATCACCACCAAGTCATTCTTGAAACTCGCAATCTGCGCAGCGTCCGACGAGACTCCCACGCGGAAGTGGGCAGGCTGTGTCAGTTCCACCTTCTCCTGCGAAAAGATCAGCGTGAACTTATCCCCGCTTTTCCCCAGCCAGTTCACATAGACTCGGCCCTCTGTAAGGTTCACCGTGGAAAGGCGCTTTCCCTCGTCACTCAAACCCAGCGTGCTGAACGCGAGTGTGGAGTTAGGAGTAACCCTCAACGTGCTGCCATCCTCAAACTCAATCTCGGCGCGCCCATTCGCGCGCGTGCGCAATTGCGTTCCTTGTGTGATCGGAAGATTGAGAAAGGCATTCTCAAAACCCAATCCCGCATTCTTGTCGATTTGGACCCCGCCCTGCACATCGCTCAAGCGAACGATGCGCGCCTGCGATTCAGCGGCGGCCGGCAGCGCCAAAAGCGCGCAGCCAAAAGCCGTCAATACCATCACGTGAAATCGTAGCTTCGACATAGCAGCCCCCAATTACTGGATGCTTACCCGCCCATTAAACCACGGTTTTGTCCTTGGCGTGTCATACAGATATTGCAGAGACCACTGGAGAGCAAAGTCATTACTGTCCTGTCGCGGCCCGGGCTACCAGCGCGGAATCCGGCGGTCTGGGTTAGTCATAGGGCAGGAAAGCACAGGGGACCTGATCAGCTCCGGCACAGCGAGCTTTCCGGCCAGTCTCTAATGCCCGTTCGCGGCGCCACTACCCATCTCGATCAATGCCTTGGCCCTTGCTCTCACTCCGTTCATCACTGAGGTGTCCTCAACAATCTCTTGCAACACCGGCTCTAATCCCTGGATCTCGCTCAACTGGTTATTCCTTGCCTGCATTTCCATGCGCTTCAATTCCTCATCCAGAGCCAACTTCTGATAACGGTGGTAGTAAGCTAGCCGCCGCCCGTAATCCAGCGTGCCCGCCATATTTTGAAACGCCTCGGTCAGCTGACGTACGGGCTCCAGACTCGAATAGTTGTACCGCGCCGTAAAGGATTTCGTCCCGTCCTGATAGCTCAGGATTTTCGTTCCGGTAAAAGCCAACTTCTGATTCCCCGAATCAATCTTGCCAGAAAAATATTTTGCCTGTTTCGCCCACCCGAAAATTCGCTCGCGATTCACCGCCGAAACGTTGAATTCCGTCCGGTAACTCTGCTCTTCGGAATCTTCCTGAACCTTTCCTACGCATTCATAGCTTGCGTGACCAGCCGTATCGACTGCGATCGAGTAGTGCGACGGATCCGACTGGGGAAAGTCCATCGTAAAGGTTACTTGGGCCGCGGAAGCTGAACCGGATGCCAGCTGTGACACCGCCCAGCCGGACATTCCAAGCGCGATCAGCACCGCACTTGCGACCGTTCGCCTCTGGCAAGGCACAAAGACTCGAATAAGGAAAGTTCGAACCATCAGCGCGCCGCAGCCCTCTGCCGCTCCAACGTCCCCGCGGTATGCAGATGGCAGATCGCGATGGCCAGAGCGTCCGACGCATCCATCGGCTTCGGTGCCTCCGCCAGGTTCAGCAACCGCGTCACCATGTCTTGCACCTGCTGCTTCTCCGCCCGCCCATATCCCACTACAGACGCCTTGATCGTCAGCGGAGAATACTCCGCCACATCTAGTCCGGCCGCCGCCGCCGCCAGCATTGCCACTCCACGTACCTGCCCCAACAACAACGCCGATTTCACATTCAGCGCGTAAAAAATTCCTTCAATCGCCACTTCATCGGGACGATGCTCCACAATCAACGCCCCCAGTCCGTCATAGATTCGCGACAGCCTCTGCGGCAGCGGGTCCCGGAGCGAAAGCTTGATGGCCCCGCACGTCAGGCAAACCAACCCCCCGCCGGAATCCATCTCCACCACCCCGTAGCCGGTGTACGCCCCGCCGCAGTCGATGCCGAGAACTCGCATGCAGGAAGTGTATCGCACTTGACAGACCTCGCTATTTTCTCCGACGGTTACTCCATCAGACGAATTTTTATTTCATCAGTCCAATGGCTAGGAAAGAGTTAATGAAATCCGTCATATTCATTCTCGTGACCGCCAGCGCATTATGCTGCCGCGCCCAGCAATCCAAAACCGATCCCACCATGGTCAAGTTCTTCGCCGGAAACTGGAGTTGCACCGGCGAATTCGCCAGCGGCAAGAAGATCGAGGCCGACGTGAGCTTTACTCCCGAACTCGATGGCAAGTGGCTTCTCTACCGTCACAATGACCGGCCACCTGGGCCGTTCAAGGCTTTAGCACTCTGGGGAGTTGCTCAGCCGAGCGGGAGTCTAGCGGCGGTGATGGAAGACAATTTTGGCAATGCGCGGCTGTTCACGAGCAATGGATGGAAGGATGGATCAATAACTTTCGGCCGGGCGGCGATGCTCGATCAGAAGATCAGCCAGGAGCGGTTCCGATACGATCGCCAGTCAGAACATTCCTTCAAGCTGACCTATGAAAGATCAGTCGATGGCCAGTGGAAGTTGGGCGATTTCATCGTATGCACGCGTAATTAGATCAGCAGCATCGCGGCCGGCGAGCGTGGCCATTTTCACACTCCCGCCTAAATGCGGCATAAGCCTCTCGAGATGACACAATTCCTGCGCGATTCAGATATCGCGCATAAGCGGCTTCATCGAAAACTTCCTTCAGCACCTCCGACAAAGCACCGAATATGCCCGCCGCGCCTCTCCGGACCTGTTTGAGTAAAGCCTTCATCCCCGTTCCTCCACCAACCGCGTCTTTACAAATGGAGATTCTTTCACCGGCGCTTCTCTCGTCCCCCTCAGAATTCCCATCCATTGCCTTGCGGATTCCACCAGCACCAACGTCACCATCACCACGAGCACGCCCGTCACCGCCGCATCCAGCCGGTTGTTGAAGATCACTCGTGCGGTCGAGCTCGTCATCGGACCCGCATTCAACACCCGCGCCTGCGCGAGAAATCCCACTCGCGGATTCGCATCGAACATCTTGTGCCACGACGCCGTGAACGTCGCCGCAACCAGCCATACGAGCGGCACAAGCGTCACCGCCGCATACTTCGCGCGATGCAGTTTGATGATGATTGTCGTGGCCACGCACAGCGCCACCGTCGCCAGCAGCTGGTTGGAAATTCCAAACAGCGGCCACAAGGAATTAATCCCACCCAGCGGATCCTTCACGCCTTGCCACAAGAAATATCCCCAGGCACCCACAATCAGCGCGCTGGTCCCCAGTATCGATGGATACCAACTTGTCCGCCCCAATGGTTTGTAGACATGTCCGAGCGCGTCCTGCACCATGAAGCGCGCCACCCGCGTCCCCGCATCAAGGATGGTCAAGATGAACAGCGCCTCGAACATGATGGCGAAGTGGTACCACAGCGCCATCAAAGTTTCGCCGCCCAGGCTGTGGGAGAAGATGTGCGCCATTCCTACTGCAAATGCCGGCGCTCCGCCAGTACGGTTGTAAAGCGTCTGTTCGCCAACTGCGTGCGCTAGTGCTTGCATATCGGCTGCGGTTACCGGAAAGCCCCAGCCGGAAATAGTTGCCGCCGCCGTCGTCGGCGCTTGCCCTACAATTCCCGCCGGACTGTTGATGGCAAAATACACGCCCGGCTGCATCACGCAAGCCGCAATGATGGCCATCACCGCGACCGCCGACTCCGCCATCATTGCCCCATAACCCACCATGCGCGTCTCGGTCTCGCGCGCAATCAGCTTCGGAGTCGTCCCGCTGGAGATCAATGCGTGAAATCCGCTGATCGCTCCGCACGCAATCGTGATGAACGCGAAAGGAAATATCTTTCCCGCAAACACCGGCCCCGTGCCGTCTACAAAGCGAGTGAGCGCCGGCATGTGGAGCATGGGATGCAGCGCCACGATCCCCACGCCTAATAGCGCGATCGTCCCCAACTTTACGAATGTGCTGAGATAGTCCCGGGGCGCGAGCAGCAACCATACCGGCAGGGCCGAGGCCGCAAACCCATAAACCATAATCAGAATCGCCAGCGTGGGTGCGCTGAATGTAAAGATCTTTGCCAGCACCTCATTCTGCGACACGTACTGTCCGCCCCAGATCGCCGCCAGCACGAGTACAAAACCCAACGCCGAAACCTCCAGCACTTTGCCCGGACGAATCCTCCGGAGATAGACGCCCATCAATAATGCGATCGGCATCGTCATCGCAATGGTAAATGTGCCCCACGGACTCGCCTTGAGCGCGTTTACCACGATGAGTGCCGCCACGCCCAGCAGGATAATCAGAATCGCGATCACCGCTAAATAAGCGACGAATCCTCCGACTCGCCCGATCTCATCCTTGGCCATTTCAGTCAGCGACTTGCCATCACGCCTGACCGAGAACAGCAAGATCACGAAGTCCTGCACGCAGCCGGCAAAGACCGCGCCCGCCAGCACCCACATTGTTCCCGGAAGATATCCGAACTGAGCCGCCAGCACCGGCCCCACCAGAGGGCCCGGGCCCGCAATGGCCGCGAAGTGGTGTCCGAAAACCACCCACTTATTAGTGACGAGGAAATCGCGACCGTTCTCCAGTCGCTCCGCCGGAGTCGCGCGCAAAGCATCCAAGGCAAGAATTTTTACCGCGATAAACTTGCTGTAAAAGCGGTAGCCGAGCGCGTAACAGCAAGTCGCCGCCACCACCAGCCATAGCGCGTTGATGGGTTCGCCGCGACGCAGCGCGATTGCGCCCACTGCCACCGCCCCCACTATTCCAACCATCCCCCAGCCCAAAGCTCTGAGTGTCTTATTCATTCCGATTCATTCCCATGGAGCATTGTGCCGAAATGCGGGGCCGTCGCAAGACTTCGAGCTTGCGCAATCTCGCGCGCTTCACCCGGTCATGTTCCTTAGTGTGTTCAGCGACTTTCAATTCAGTTTCCTCCAAGCGGAGCAGACTCGCAAATGAAAAAGTGGCGGATGCTTTCTTGCAGTTTACGAAGTGGATTGCTAACAGACAACATGATGGCGAGACCAATGGCATGATTCCAACGCTCCATCAGAACCGACAAACGTACTTGGTCAGGCGGCCAATTCATTCGATTCATCCTCATTAGTGATAATCTATTTCTTCCCGGAGACTGCTGAATCCGCGCTTCGGGCTGCCGCTGAATGCAGCCCATCTCGGGGTGCATCCCAGGAATTTCATCTGGATTCATAAGGGAGCGGACAATGAAGATTGGCATGCTGACCGGCGGCGGAGATTGTCCTGGATTGAATGCCGTGATTCGCGCGGTCGTGCGCAAAGGCATCTTCACCTACGGTGACGAATTCGTCGGCTTCATGGAAGGCTGGCGCGGGCTGGTCGATGACACAACCATGGTCCTCGATCTGGACGCGGTCGGAGGCATTCTGCCGCGCGGTGGAACCATCCTGCGCACCTCGCGCACCAACCCATCGAAGCGCGCCGATGGCATCGACCGCTGTTTGGCTGCGCTGGAGAAGAACAAAATCGAGGCGCTCATTGCGATCGGCGGGGACGACACTCTGTCGGTCGCGCAAAAGCTTCACGAAGCCGGCGCCAAGGTTGTGGGCGTACCGAAAACTATCGACAACGATCTGGGGGGCACTGACTACACTTTTGGATTTGACACAGCGTGCAATATTGTTTGCGAGGCACTCGATCGCGTTCACACAACGGCAGAGGCTCATAACCGCGTGATGGTGGTGGAAGTGATGGGCCGCGATGCCGGCTGGATCGCGCTTTACAGCGGCATCGCCGGCGGCGCCGACGTCATCCTCATTCCCGAGCGGCCCTTTGACGTGGATAAAGTGGCGGACTCCCTGCGCCAGCGTCACGCGCGCGGCCGGTATTTTTCCATAGTCGTAGTAGCCGAAGGCGCGAAGTTTTCTTCCCAAGCAGGCCAGGGTTCTCCGGTTCTACAAGACATGGGCAAGGACGAGTTTGGCCACGTGAAACTTGGCGGCATCGCCAACATTCTCGCTCGCGAAATTGAAAAGCGCACCGGCTTCGAAACTCGCGCTGTAATTCTGGGACACATCCAGCGCGGTGGTTCTCCCAGCGCATTTGACCGCGTCCTGGCCACTCGTTATGGTTTAGGCGCTATCGATATGGTACACCGCGGCGAGTTCGGATGCATGGCCGCCCTGCGTGCGAATAAAATCGTCTCAATCACGCTGAGTGAAGCCATTTCCAAGAACCGTGTTGTGGACGACGAAATGATTCAGATCGTCGACGGACTGTTCGAGAAGGCCTCTGAAAAGCAGCTAGTTTGAAGGTGGCTCGACAATGCATTCTTTCGCTCTCTGATCTAAGGTGAGGGTGAGCCGCTAAGCCCGGCTCGGTCACGATGCAGAAACTATTCTTGCTGCTTGCCCCGTCATTGCTGACGCTGATCGAAGGTGTCTTGCTAGTGGCCGCAGTAGCGTTGATTTTATTTTCTTCTAAGAAGTCCTCCGGACGCGATCAACCCACCGCCTTCCTTGCCATCGAACGCGGGTTCGCCCGCCTGGCTCGCCGGAAGCGCCTCGCCGTTCTAGTGGTCGGTTTGAGCGTCATCGCCATCCGCGTGGCGCTCATCCCGATTCTCGGCGTTCCCCAACCCGCCGCCCACGACGAGTTCAGTTATCTGCTCGCCGCCGACACTTTTGCTCACGGCAAACTTACCAATCCCACGCCTCCCATGTGGGTCCATTTCGAGAGTTTCCACATCATTCAAAAGCCCACCTACATGTCAGTCTATCCACCGATGCAAGGGATTGTGCTTGCCGCGGGACAACTCCTGGGTCATCCGTGGATTGGTCAAGTTCTCGCGACCTCTCTCATGTGCTCCGCCCTGTGCTGGATGTTACAGGGCTGGCTACCTCCATCCTGGGCATTGTTCGGAGCCGCGCTTGCCGTACTTCGGTTGGGCATCCTCAGCTACTGGATGAATGGCTATTGGTCGACTTCAATTGTGGCCTTTGGTGGCGCGCTGGTCCTCGGAGCCTGGCCGCGTCTGCGCAAACACCTTCGAACACGCGACGCTTTGCTGATGAGTTTGGGTCTGGTAATTTTAGCGAACAGCCGCCCTTTTGAAGGATTGGTCTTCGCTGTTCCCGTCGCATTCGCGATGCTCTTCTGGCTGGTAGGTCAACATCGCCCGAGTTTTCGACAATCCGTGCCTCGCGTTATCTTTCCGATGGTTTTTGCTTTGGCAATTGCCACCGCCGCCACCGGCTACTACTACTACCGGGTAACGGGCAGCCCGTTTCGGATGACCTATCAGGTAGAGGTCGAAACTTATGCTGCAGCCCCTTTCTTCATCTGGCAAACACCCCGACCAGAAACCTCATATCACAACGAGGTAATGGGTGATTTCTATCGTTGGGAAGTCAAAGTGTTCGAGACAAATCGCACAGTCACTGGTTATCCACGCCGTGCTGCCCAATACCTCATTTCCTGGTGGTACTTCTATCTGGGCCCGCTTCTGTCCTTGCCTCTGCTGACGCTTCCTCGCGTCGTTCGCGAGAGCAAAATGCGGCTGCCGCTTGTAATATGCGCGGCTATGGTTCCCGCGCTGGCTGTCGAGACCTGGAATATGCCCCACTATTTCTCTCCCGCAACGTGTGCTCTATCGCTGGTGGTGGTGCAGGGCATGCGTCATCTTCGGCATTGGTCCCCTGCTCGCCGTCCTCTGGGAACGGCCCTGGTTCGCGCGATTCCGGTGCTGGCGTGCGCTATGATCCTTCTGCGTGTGACGGCGGCGATGGTTCACGTCCAGATCGAAGCCGCATGGCCCAGAGGCAATTTGAAACGGGCAACGATACTGCGTCAGCTCCAACACTTTCCGAGCCAGCAGCTCGTAATTGTAGTTTATGGCCCGGGCCACAATTTCGACCGCGAATGGGTTTACAACGACGCTGATATCGATGCGGCCAAGGTGGCATGGGCTCGCGACATGGGAACCGATGGAAATCAGAAATTGCTGAGTTATTTCAAAGATCGCCGAGTCTGGCGCGTGAACGCTGACTCCGCATCTTCCATGCTGCAATCGTACCGAGCTGCAAAGCAACCAGAGTGACTCCGTGCGGTTGACCAGCGGAAATCCGAATCGATTCTTCGAATGCAGCCGGGACTGCGGAAAAATAGTTTGAATATCTCTTTGAGGTGAACAACGCCAATGAAAGTCCGCCTCTGGCTTCTGCTGAGCATATTTGCGGCCGGAATTTCATCGCTTTACGTGCATCGGATCCTCGGGCCATGGAGCAGTCACAACCGCCAGGAGGGTTTGATCGCTCAAATCAATGACCTATACTCACCTTGGGTGGGTACGCGCGAACTCCTGCTCCGGCGGCGCAACCCCTATGGGCCGGAGGTAAGCCATGAAATACAGATGTTTTTTTACGGCCACGCTATCAATCAAACGTATGCCAAACCAGGCGTTCAGTTAGTAAACGAACAACGCTTTGCTTACCCCATCTACGAAGTGTTCATCACGGCTCCCTTCGTGTATGCAGACTTCGCGGACGTGCAACGCTGGGCTCCCTTCGCTTTGGGTTCGTTGATCGCTCTGAATATTTTGTTTTGCCTCAGTCTTCTGCATTGGCACGTGCGGTGGGAAGCAGTTGCCGCTATGGTCCTGTTCGTTCTCAGCAGCCCGCAGATCGTACAGGGCTTGCGGCTTCAACAGTTGGCAACTGTCGAGGCTTGCTCACTAATCGCGGGCGCATGGTGCATCAGCAGAAACCATCTGACTACCGCTGGCGCGTTGCTCGCCTTTTCCACCATAAAACCACAGATGGGGCTTCTACCCTTGTGTTGGTTCGCGGTTTGGGCCGCGGGCGACTGGCGCCGAAGGTGGCGGCTTCCCGCCTCTTTTATAGCGATTCTTGCTGCACTGTTTGCCGCCGGCGAACTTCTTCTCCCCGGGTGGCTCGGATTCTTTCTCGCGGGGCTCGCTGCCTATCGAAGATATGCCCTTCCTACATCCTTGCTCAGAATGGCTCTGGGTGACAGGGCCGGAGAAGTTTTGGGAGGCCTGATCGTACTTGCGATCTTGGTGTTTGCGTGGCGAAATCGACACGTGCAGGGAGACTCGCCGCCGTTCGTTTTCATTCTGGCAGCGTTTTTCATGGCCACCGTGCTCACCTTCCCACTGTTCACGCCATTCAATCAGGTGCTGCTGATTCTTCCTGCGATGCTGCTGATTCAAGACTGGAAGTCTTTGCCCCGATTCTCACGCTTGGTTTTTGTAGTCAGCGTCAGCTGGCCATGGATTGTGTCCTTGGTGCTGCTCCTCCTTCTCCGTCCTCGATTGGATTCTCCCAATCGACTGCCTCTGTTGCCTTCAGTTCTGGTTACATTTTTTCCACTTCTTCTGCCTCTCTTGCTAATGACCAGACGAAGCGAAATTGCAATGCCGCCACGCCGGGCCACTGTTCTGCGCGCCTCATGAGCCCAATTGAGTATTATGGGCGGTCATGACTTCAGCGACAATCGCCACTTGGCTGACTGCCGAGCGCCTGCGCGCTCAAGGGATAGTCCTCGCCCTCTGCCTCTGGTCGGTCTATTTGTGGAACATCGCCGCTCCCGGACTGTTTGATCGCGCCGGGAATCTGAAAGGCGCTGACTTTCTCCATTTTTACACTTTGGGCTCGCTCGCGCTGGCTCACCGCGGCGCCGATCTCTACAACCCGCAAACGCAAATGGAGCTCGCAGCTCAGCGCGTTCCGGCCGCCGCCGGCATCCGATTCCTGCCACTCTATCCGCCACAGGTTTCAATCTTGTTCGCACCGTTTGCTCGATTGTCTTATCTCTGGGCCCTGGCTCTGTGGCTCACTCTCAGCGCGCTCATTTACGGACTGTGCTGCTTGGCTGTGTGGCACGTTTGCCCTCATTTGCGCAATTACAAATTCACTGTTCTGATTCTGGCCCTCGCCTTCCCACCTTTCTGGCACCTCATCGCGTGGGGACAGACTTCTGCTCTTGCTCTCGTCTGTTTCACTCTCGCGTTCTTCGCCCTAGGTTCGCAACATGAATTCCTTAGCGGCCTCGCGTTCGGATGTCTCATCTTCAAGCCCCAACTCGGTCTGGCCGCCGCCCTCGTTTTTCTGCTCACACTCCGCTGGAAGATCATCGCGGGTGCGCTGCTTTCAGCATTCGCTGAGTTGATCGTGGCCTGGCTCTTCTACGGTCCAGGCCCGCTTCGGGAGTGGATGCTTGTGCTGTTCAACATTCCCCATACTCTTTCACTGCTCGAACCGAAGCCTTATCAAACCCATTGCCTGCGCACGTTTTGGACCATGCTCCTCCCGTGGACCTCGGCTTCTTTCGGGCTCTATGTCATTAGCGCCCTACTGCTATCGGGATTAACGGTCGCGTGCTGGCGACGCCGCGTGCCATTATCCTTACCTCTGCGCTATTCTGCCCTGCTGTTCGCCACTGTGCTCCTCGCTCCGCATCTCACGGTTTACGATCTTGCCATCCTCGCGCCAGCGTTTCTGCTGCTCGCGGAGTGGATCGTCACGCGGTCCGACGCCACCACATCGCGCCTCAAGTTCCTCTTGTGTTTCGCCTTCGTTCTCCCGCTAATCGCCCCAATCACGCGTTGGACACACCTGCAGCTTTCCGTCCCGGTTATGGCAGCTCTCTTGTATGGAATATGGACAGCAGGCAGGAAATCAGTTTTGGTTACAAGTCAATCTGACTAAGTTCCAAATAAAAACTGCAGCGCCTCAGGAAATCGCTCTGCCCAGGCCGATTCCGTGTGCCCCGCATTATCCTTGATCACCATCCGCAGCCGGTTTTCACTCAAAACAGCTCGTCGCATGATGGCTGCAAACTCTCGCACATCGTCCACCACCGTGCGGCTTCGCTCCGCATTTCCCGCTTCCGCCGTGCCCGCAGCCAGGAATATTTTTTCTGGCCAAATTCTCACGGCACGACTTTCCTTGATGGCCTGCCGATTCGACGCCCACAACGACGGGCTCTCGAGCAATAGACGGCCAATCACTTCCGGCCGCGCGATCGCGGTATAGAGCGCAATCAGCGCGCCCAGCGAGGACCCTCCCAGTCCGGTATTCTCCGGGCCAGTAGCAACCCGGTAGGTGTGCTCCACAAACGGCATCACTTCCTTCATTAGAAAATCCGGATAGTGCCGCCCCTTCACGCGTAGCATCATCGGATGCATCGACGGGTGCGGCATATATTCGCGCATCCGGTCTTTTCCGGTGTTATCTATGCCCACGATGATCATCGGGAGGACTATACCTTCGCCGATCATCCGGTCCGCGGTCTCATCCACTCCCCATTCCACACCGCCGAAGGCCGTCGAAGACTCGAATAGATTTTGCCCGTCATTCAGATAAAGCGCAGGATAGTATCGGCCTGAATTTTGCGGATCGTCGTAACCCGGAGGCAACCACACCCGGAGAAAGCGAGTGTTCTTAAAGATGCGGCTGCGAAATTCGTGCAGACGCAGATCTCCAGTCGCGCCGGTGGCGGGAATCACCGCAGAACTAGCTTCACTTCCATTTCCTGTTTTCTGGATTCTTCCCATCAGGAGAGTTTCAGGCGCTGCGTCCGGCGCGAACCTTTAGCACCGATGCCAGCACCGTGATCATCGCTATCAGCGCCAGCGAACTTAAACACAGAATGCACCAGGTTTCGAGCACGTAGCCCTCGATGTAAGTGAGGTAACCGGCAAACGCCAATCCCGCCAAAGCCGCGACCAGCAGGTAAGGTGGGGTCTGCATCCGTGAGCGGTAAACAGTGGCTAGAGCGAAAAGCACGCCGTACCCACCCACGCCGATCGCGGCCACCGGAATTCCCATCACGGTCGAATACTCGCTGCGGTTCACAATGTCGCAATTGAATCTTTCTCCAAAATCGCAGAATGCCGATGCCGACTTCGCGTAGTGGCGTTGCAGCGATACCGCCGACACCAACATCCCCGCCAGCGCGAGAACGGCGATCAACATAAACAAAACTCGAGTGGCCTTTGCCGGAGTTGAATTGGACGCAACCGATCTATCCGAAGTTGGAGTCATGGCAAGCTACACCCAGTTTTATCGGACAGCTCGTTGAGAGGAAACACACCCTCTTTCGGAGGACTCGTGCCAAACTGCCAGCTCGGAAATAACTTCACCTTGGCCGCGGTGCACTCGGGCGCCAGTTCACGTGAGCCTTTGATAGCGCACTCTACGTAAGGCACGTATCGAAACGCCTTCCCGAACATCTCTTTTTGCTCGGCGCAATGCGGACACCAATACAGCCCATACATCTTGGTTTGTTTCGATGCAAGGCACTTCGCAAACCCATCGTAACGATGGTTTCTGTAGTACCAGAAGCCCGCCCAGGCCAGAACAATTAACAGCACAATCCCGCCCCAGATCTGCATCTCGCGTGACGGTCCCTTAGTCTCCGCTTGTCCAATGCGATCGTGCCGCTGCTTTCGCCGCTGTTCCGACATGATTCCCTTCCCCAACGATTTACTTTTTATAACATGCGTTCAGGCTACAACGTTTAGAGCCCCAGGTAATACATCTAATGCTTCACAATGCAGGGTCAGCACCTCGCCATCTACCATCACGTCCACCGGTTCGTTCAGATCGAACTCCACACGTCGCACCGACTTGCGCTCGGCCAGCGGATGATTAATGTGCGTGCCATCATAAAGTCCGGGCAAGTTTCGTATCAGCCCCAGCCGCCCGATCGCGCCCCAGCGAACGTATTCGATAAGACCGCTATTTACCTCAGCCTTGGGAGCAATCATCATGGTCCCGCCGGTAAACTTGCTGTTGTTGAACGTAAGAAAAAGACAGCGACGCCGGTCGAATTCGGTTTCACCTTCCACCCGCACCGGAAACGGCCGCCGCTGCAATCGAGCCAAACCGAGAAAAATGGAAATGAAGTATCCCAGTTCTCCGTTGCCGCCAAATCGCCGCGCCCGTAAAGTTGCCACGTCGGCAGGGAATCCTACACTCAGCAAATTGATGTAGTGAATCACGCCGCTGCGGTGACGCAATCTCAGCACGTCGCAGGGTTGCGTTCGCTGCGAAATCAGCGACTCGACTGCGTGCTCCACTCCGCGATCACTGAAATCGCGCAAAAAGGAATTGCCCGTCCCCAAGGGCAAGAATCCCAGCGTGGAACGATCGTCCGGGTCCGCTTGCGGAAAAAGGCCGTTGACCACCTCATAAGAAGTTCCGTCCCCGCCCACCGCGATAAATTTTCTGCGACCGCGCGCGTAGGCCTCGCGCACAATTCGCGTTGCATCGGCCGCACGCTGTGTCTCCCCCACATCAACCGTGATTCCGCCTGCTCGGAGCCGCTCCAAAGCCGGAACCAGCAGCTTACGGGTGCGACCACCACCAGCCGCAGGATTCACGATGGCCAGGTAGGATTGCTGCGGGCTCACAACGCCACCACCACACCTCGATCTACAGTTTTCCTTACTTCTTCCGCCAGCTGTTGCCGTTTAACTTTCATCGATGCGGTCCGCGGAAAATCCCTCTCCCAAATGAAATACTCACCTACGCGTTTGAAATCCGGCAGCCGTCGGTTGCGGTTTACAATTTCCTGCAACAGCGCGCTGTCGAAGCGTTGGTTCTGTTCCAGCCGCAGGGCCATCACCAGCGTCTCTCGTCCCGGTTCTTTGAGCGGCCACAAATAGTTCGCAGCGAACACGCAGTATTCCTTGACGGGCAGTCCGTCGAAGACCGTTTCGATATCCTCGGGATAAATATTCTTCCCACCTTCGGTCACGATCATGTTCTTCTTCCGCCCGAAAAGCTGCAGATGCCCGTATTGATCGAACCGTCCCAAATCGCCCGTCAGCAGCCATCCCTCGACAATCGTCTCTAGAGTCAGCTCCGCATCGTCCAGATATTGCGACATTACAGTTTTGCTTCGTGCGGCAATTTCCCCGATTCCTTCCGCGTTGGGACTCAGCACTCGCAGTTCCACACCGGGCAGAGGTTTACCCACCGTATCTGCGCGAAACGGTTTCAGGTCGTTCAAGGTCAGCGCCGTTCCTGCCTCGGTCAAGCCGTACCCGTTCACCACGGGAATTCCCAGGTCGTAGAAAAACTGCATCGACGAAGGCTCCATGAACGCTCCGCCGGTGATCAGCGCCAGCAATTCTCCGCCAAACGCGCGATGCACTTGCGGTAGCAACATGCGGCTCACTCTCACGCGAGCTCGGCGACGCGTCAGCAATTTGTTAAGCGAGATCAGTCGATTCAGAATCGCCCGCTTCCATGACGGCAACTCGTCGAACTTCGCCCTCAGCCCGCGCTCCAGATTCTTAACGATCATCGGCACCAAAGAAACATAGGTAATCCGGTAGCGCACAAACGCATCGCGTACAAATTCCGGGCGTAACGTCCGCAGATGCACGACGCACGCTCCACACACGAATGGACCAATGAATCCCACCATGAAATCAATTGCGTGATTCGTCGGCAAAATGCTCAGATACCGCACGCCCGGCCAAAATGGATACCACGCGGTCAATGCCCGGCACTGTTCCAGATAATTCTCGTGCGTGAGCACGCATCCCTTGGGACGGCCACCCGTGCCCGACGAATAAACGATGCAGGCCACGTCCTGACGCTGCCGCATCACGAAATCCGGCGCACCTTTACGCTTGAAATCTTCCCAGCGAAATCCTCCCGCCAGGTCTGCTCCCAGCGGAGCTTCGGTCACCAGCACCAGCTTGGTTTTAATCTGGTTGAACTCCGGCGATTGCATGATCGCCCGCCACAGATGGTATTCCACCACCAATACTTTGGCTTTCGAGTGCTCCATCAGCTGCAACTGCTCGGCCGGCGTCAGCTTGTAATCCAGAGGAACCAGCACCCCGCCGCTGTAGAAAATCGCATACGCAGAAATCAGCCACTTCGACTGATTCGTCATGAGAATGGCGGCGCGGTCACCCGCATCGAAATCCGCATCCTCCAGCGCCCGCGCGAGGGGAAGGCTGATTTCTTTGAAATCGGAGTAGGCGAGCCGCGTTTTCTCTCGGTCGCGGTCCGCTTCAATCAGACAGGTCTCTCCGGCGAAACGGTTCAACGCATCGCGCAAAGCCGCGCCCAGGCAACTATATTTTTGGAGATCAAGCATTAAAGAGTTATTCCAACACAGAGGCACCCTTCGGCTTCGCTCAGGACGGCGGGTTCCGACACGGAGAATACCATGTTAATGAATTAGTTATCCATAACCTCGAAGATACGATCGAAGGCCTGCGAATGCCCTGAATGCTGCTTGCCACGGTTGTGGAGTCTCTACAGTCTGGCTTGAATCCTTCCGGCCAGGGTTCGGAAATCGGAAACGCCTTGCAGTTCGTAATCCGGAAGCTCCACGCGAAAGTGATGTTCAAGCTTCGTCAGCAGGTCCAGGGTCTGCAAACTGTCGATCCCGAGTGTCTTGAAAAAATCATCGTCGGGAGAAAGTTTTTCTCGCGGCACTTTGAAGTGTGCCGCAGCAAGATTCAATATCTCGTCCAGGGTTTGGTCGGCTGTCTTCATAATTTATGAGTACTCTCTCCACTTTCACTACGGCAGATAGGGCTGGGCGTCGGTACTTTCTACAAACTTCCGCAGCCCTGCGTCGACTGCTGGACGAGCAAACAGCTCGCAGAACAAGTCGATCTCTCTGCGCAACTCCTCATGTGGAATGGTTTTGATAAATTTCTTTGCCGCGGCGGCCGTGGCTCGATCGAATTTCTTCAATTGCGCCGCCGTGGCCCGAGCGGCGCGCAGCGCCTCGCCTTCGCCAACCACCTGGCTCACCAGACCAATCTGCTGCGCCTTCGAAGCGTTGAAACTCCGCCCCGTCAACAACAGGTCCCTCACCACGGCGTTGCCCAAATCCCGCTTCAGACGTGGAATCCCACCGAAACCGGGAATCAATCCCAGCCTCAATTCCGGAAAACCAAACCGTGCCATCTTGTCGGCAATAATCAAATCACACGCGAGCGCCAGCTCGAATCCTCCACCGAAAGTCACTCCATGCACTGCCGCAATCGTGGTCAACGGCGTGGCATCGATCAGATTCAAGACGCGGTGAATGCGCTCCAGAAAATCCCGGACGCCCTTCGCCGCCTCAGCTTTATCCATTGCCTGCGAACGCTGATACAGTTCGCGCAAATCAGCGCCTGCACAAAATCCCGATTTCATCTCGCTATAAATAATGAGCGCATGCGCCTCCGCCTCGATGACAGCCAGAGCCGTCACAAACCTCTCGAGGTCTTCTAGCGACGCCGATCCCAGCTCATTGCAAGGCGGACGATGCAGCGCCACCTCGATCACGCCGTCGGAAACAGTCCAGGACAAAGCGCTCCCAACGCACCGACTCCGCGTTTTTGGCTCGACACTTTCTTCGTGCACCTTGGCGTCCTTCGTGGCTGAACCTCTCCTGGCTCTAACTACACTGCCGGCTTCACGCTGTACATGTCCTCGATCTCATTCTTCATGCGGGCCGAAATCACGTCTCGTTTGTATTTCCCGTTCACAGTCATCGATCCACTTTCAACGGAGAAGGCATTCGGAATCACGCGGAACGCCCGCACCTGCTTGTAGTGTGGCAATCCTAGATTTACCTCGTCCAGCGCCGATTGCACCTTCTCAGACGTCACGGCTCCAGTCACGAGCACGGAAAGATATCCCCGACCGTTCCCGACTACGATCACCTGATGCGCCTCCGGCAAGATCTTCGCAATCGCACTCTCAATCGGTTCCGGCGACACTTTGTGCCCCGAGCCCAGCACGATCAGATTCTTGATCCTCCCCGCAATTCGCCAATTCCCGGCCGTGCTCACTTCACCCTGATCCCCAGTGTGAAACCAGCCATCGCGCAGTGCCTCCGCCGTTTGTTCGGGCCGATTCCAATACTTCAAGAAAATACTCGGCCCGCGCACGAGGATCTCATCATTGTCGCCGAGCTTCATCTCCATCCCAGGAATCGCTGGACCCACGCGCCCCACCTCGACTTGGTTTGGATCGTCCATCGTGCAAATCGCCGTCGTCTCCGTGAGCCCATAAACCTGCAGCACGCGAATCCCCAGCATCATGAAATAGATCTGCGTCTCGACCGTCAGCGGCGCTGACCCGCAGATCAGCGCCTTCAAATTCTTGCCAATCATCTTTTTCCGAATCGCTGGAAACACCAGACGATTCGCTAGGCCCAGCCACACCGCATCACTCGTTTTCGGTTGCTTCTCCTGATGCCGTACCCATGCTGCCTTGGCCCGCGCATAAATTGCCTGCGCGACTCCGCCCGACTGCCACAATTGTTCGTCTACCGCCCGCCGCATCCGTTCCAGCAACTGCGGCACATTCAGAAAATAATCCGGCGCCACGACCCGCATGTCGTGGGCGATCTTCGCGAGATCCACGTTGATTGTGACCAGGCTTCGCCGCTTCAGAAACGTCAACAGCGCAATCCACGACGCCGCAAAGGTGAACGGCAAATAATGAAAGATCCGGTCCTGCCCTTTCGATTCCGACATCAATTCGGACAGACGCTCCGCCGTCCGGTCAAGCATGAAACCCACATTCGCGGCCGTCAGCACCACACCCTTGGCCTCGCCCGAAGTTCCCGATGTATAGATAATGGCTACCGCATCGTCGTTTCCAACCTGTGGCCGCCCCAGTTGAACTCCGTCCACGCCTGCGAAAATCTCGTCAAATAAAAACTGCGGAGGCGCATCCATCCAGTTCTCCGCGACTGCGTCCCGCAACGCAGCGCTGCCGCAACATACCAGCGACGGGGTGGAGTCCTTCATCATTGCAACCAGTTCCGCCGGCGCCTGCCGCGAATATAGCGGCACCACAATCACCCCTTCTGCCATCAGCGCCAGATCGATCGCCACCCAGCGAATACTGTTGGCCGCCAACAAGCCGCACCGGTCGCCCTTCTTCAACCCCTGCGAAGCGATAAAGGTGCTCGCTTTGCGGACAAGCTCCAGCAATTCATTTCCCGTTACGCCACTGATCTCGCCTTCGTGAATCTCCGCCAGAATGCGAGTGCCCCCCGCTGCCCGTAGTTGCGAGAAAATATCTTCAACGAATGGAATGATCGTATTCAAAATATGGATAGTGAGATTATGCTCTTGAAGAACACTGGATCTTCAGTTGTGAACCGCCAACAGATCGCGCAACCCTGGGCTCATCGGCGGCAAATAATCCTCCCAACTCCATTCGCCACGACGCGTCTCAAACTCCGGATATCTTCGCTGCACCTCCTCTTCGAGGTACACACCCATGCGTGCCATCACCTTCAAATTCTTCACCACCGTTTGCGCAATGCCACTGGCAATGGATTCGCCCTCAGAACTCAACTTTTCCAGGGCCGCCAAAAGTTTCTCTTCAAGTTCAGGATCATCCACCGTCATCAGCAAATCCTGGTGGCCGCGCTCCCGCATCAAGTTGCGGATACGCTCATCCATCGTGATTCCCGCCGATGGCACCAATCCCGGCATTGATGTCACGATTCCGTGATACCGCGACGACGCCATCATTTGGCACGACCGCAGCACGCTCACCAACTCATACATGTTGTACTCGTCAGATGTCAGAACCGGCACTCCTCCCAGCTTTTCTGCAATGCGGTTTGCCGGACGCGCATCCAACCGCTCCGTTGCCGCCAGAATCACGAAAACATTTCTCCTCTTGCGGAATGCATCGACCGCATTCGCGATCGCGTTCCAATACTTGCGATAGGCCTGCTCCGCCGCCGGACCCGAGTTGTGAAAATAGACCGTGCGGTAGTGGCTGTCCTTGTAAGCGCCCGTCAAACTGCGCACCGCATATTTTGCCACCGACGCCTTCACCGGCCATTCAAACGGATTAATCGGACACACGACCAGCACCGGCGTTCGTCCGTCCCAACCAACTTTTCGCAGCACGCTTTGCCCATACTCCGGCGGACGAGGCTCGAACGTCCATGCGGTGTCAGTTCCCAGTTCCGTCGGCACTCCCAACTCGCGCAATACGCCGCGCGACTCCTCGTTCCGCGTAATCACGAATGAGTTTCTGCAGTAGCGGGAGCACATCTTTGCCACCAGTGGATCCATGTGCCCGGCTTCCGCTCCATATCCCACGGAAAGTTTGTTCTGAGCCGCCGCAATCCCCAGCGATCCGATCATCATGGTGGTCAGCGCATTGGCGAACTTGCTCTTGAACATCGACCCTTCGCACGCCACCACTCCGTCGTGCTGCGGAACTTCATGCGCCAGAAATGGGGGAAAGATATCAGGTAGATGTACCTGTTTCGTGCCCTCAAAATATCCGCGCGAGAAGTCGAAATTCTGGCTCATCACACTCAACTCCACGCGCTCCGCGCCTAGAATGTGCCGGATCTGCCGCAACATCTCTTCCACTCGAACATCTGATCCCATGTTGCGAGTTCCGTTGTAACCGGCGAACAAAAGTTTCAACTTCCGCCCCGGCCTCCAGCGCTGGCCTGCGCCCAGCATCCACGCGGCTTTCGCACGCTCGATCGAACTGCTGACCCAAGCTTCCAGAATGAAATCCATCATGCGGCTGTCCCTCCCGCTGCCGCTGGCCAGGGCCGATACTTGTACTCGAAATTATTTTCGCTGCTGAACTTTAGCAGGGGATAACAGTACTCGGAAAATGGCACCGGCTTTTTCCCCAGTTCCGCGGTCACCCGTGTGTTATCGAAAACTGTGTTCCATACCAGATACGGCATGAACACCTTCAGCAGCGACGCACTTCTTCCAATTGGCCCTTTGCGATTCGCCAGAAAATTTACCGATCCGGAAAACGGACGCTCGACCACCGGCACAAATACAGGCGCGCGTTTGTTCTGTGCGGCGGCTAATGCCTTCGTAATTTCACGGAAGGTCTGCGATTCCGTCCCGGACGAGAGATGATAGGTATCGAACTGAGGACCATCCTTCTGATGCAGCGTCGAAATCGCATTGGCCACAAAATCGACATTCACAATGTCGATCTTGTCGGTCGGTCGAAACGGCAGCACGGGCAGCCCAGCCAGAAATACAAAGGCCTTCACCATGTCGAACTGCGTAGTCTCTGCATATCGACTGTCGCCGAGAACAATGCTCGGCCTGAAAATCGTCTTGGGAGTCTCCGGCAAAAGCACCCGCATCATGTGCTCGCAAAACTTCTTTGTTCGCGCATACGGATCGTAATCCGACCGCTCCCAGTCGATCGAACGATCCTCGCTAACGACCTCGTTCTGCCTCTTCCCTGCCACCGCAACGGTGCTCACCTGGCTGAAACGGTTAAGTCCGTGATAATGCTCGGCATGCCGCGCTAGCGTCAGCACTTCCAACGTGCCCCGCAAGTTCACATTCAGGCAACTTTTTTCGGACTTGCGATTCAGCGATGCCGCGCAATGAATCACTGAATCTGTCGTATGCACCAGACGATCGTATTCGTCCCGCCCCAATCCGAAGCCGGAGTCCGTCAAATCTCCACGGAACACGCGCACCCGGGTTTGCAGATATTCATAGAACTGCGGAAACTCCAGATGTAACTGCAGCGCCTGCCAGAGTCGCGCTTCCGCATCATGCACATCGCGCGCCCGTACCAATACATTCAACGCCGCGCCGTCACGCAGCAGATTCGCCGCCACATGCGAGCCGATGTACCCCGTCGATCCCGTCAGAAATATCGCCATTCACCAGTTTCCGTTCGTGCCTATCTTTACAGTCTCACCATTCTCCAGGCTGCGCGCCGGGCGAGCCTCCAATGGTCTGCCCTCGATCAAGGGATAAGTCCACCTTCGCAGCGCCGGGATGTGCACGTTGATCCAATAGTCCCACCAGTCCAGCAGTCGCGCTTTGTACCCAAACTCGTCCCGCTCATTTACCACCAGCGCCTGCGACAGTTTTTCCACATTGTCCGCCGCAAAATCGTGCTCATTAAGCAGGATGAACGGCTCAAACAACTCGATTAATTTCTCCAGCCGCTCCAGATTTCTTTCGGCTTTCACCAGCGGCGTTTTCCTTAGCGGTAGCGGTGACATGATCCGCTGAATCGACTTCACAATCGCCTTCTGCGCCGGCGCCGACATTCGCTGATATCGCGTCTTCGACACTGGAATCGCATCGAAGCGCAGCCGCAACCAGGATTCCAGCCCTTCCTGTGCCCGATAATGTTTGCGGTGCGCCAGTGAAGTCAGCTCAATGGACCGTCCCATATCGCAAGGATTGGTCGCCGAGGTTGCCAACTGGTACAACTCGTCGTGCCTTCGCTCCACAACAGCCGCGGCAATCAGAGTCATCCCATCGCACACTGCGTCCACTGGAAGAATGTCCAGCCGCTTGCTTTCGTTCGATGGCAGCTGCCGGAAATACGTCCCCAACAAATACGACAGCGACGCCGACGTGTTGATGCCTTCATTCCAGCCCAGAAACGGCTTGGCCACGGAGGTTTCCACAATCGCGGGACGCACCACAGCGATGGGAAGCCCCTGTCCATACTTCACAATCAGCGATTCTGCCAGACTTTTGGTGAGCGTATAAGTATTGGGCCAGCCTAACTCTTTCGCTCTCCGCGTCCCCGCTTCGGTCAAGTAAGTCTTGAGCCACCGAATCCGGTTCTTGCGGATCTGATTCTCCAGCGCGGCGCCCTGCAAGCCTTTCGCCGCATGTTCTTTCGCGAGCGATTGCGATCTGAGCCCGGCAGTTACTTCGTCACCTTCGGCACGCGCTTCCGCCTTCGCGATGATTTCGTGCAGCGACCGCCATTCCTGCTCTGCATCAAAGTGCGGCACCCGATGCGGCGTGTAATTCGGAACCAGCTTCTCCATCACCCGTCCGTCGCGTTCTCCAGCCACATAACAAGTGGAGAGATGCAGCAAGCCGGCATGATCCGTCGCGCGCAAAAATTCCAGCACGTTCATCGCCGCATCTGTATTCGTGGTCAAAGCATCGCGTAAATCCGGATTGAAGTCCGTCAGTCCCGAACTGTTCACAATCAGATCAAGATTTATCTCCAGCCGTTGCGCGACTTCCGCGTCCACCCCCAGGCTCGGCCGCGTCACGTCTCCCTCGACCACCTCCACCTTTTCCCGCAAATATTCGCCAAGCCCGTTTCCATACTTTTCAAACAGGGGATCGAACACCGGCGAGTCTTCCACGATTTTTTCAAACCGTCGTTGCGCGGGATTTGATTTCTGCCGCCGGATTAGCAGGTAAATCCGTCCGATCTCCGGCAGCTCCATTAAGATATTCGCCAGCCACACCTTGCCAATAAATCCCGTAACTCCAATCAACATCACGTGCTTGCCGCCCAGCGCCCGCCGCACCGAGAATCCCGGAGCCTGTTGCCGCCCTTCGAAATGCACAATGGGATGTTCCAGGGCCGCTGATTCCCGGCCAGATCCAATCACCGATGCCCGCAATTCCTCAAGCGTTATATCCAGTTGCCGTGCCAGTGTCTTCGGCGCACGCCGTCCGTCCGGGCTTTGTTCCTGGATCCGGGCAAATGCTCCTCGCGGCCGGATCACCGGCTCCAGCAATCGTCCCGTCGCCACTCCGTCGCGAAATTCCAGCCGGTTCGCCACCAGCCGTTTAACCCCGAGATGCTGCGCCAGAGGCTTCATCACATGCTCAAGCCCCTGACTGACCAGCACTACGTCGGCACCCGCACGAACCAATTCCTGCACTCGCTCCGCCCCACGAGGCTTCAATTTTGGCTTCAATTTGTATTGGAAATATTCCTCGCCCAAAAGGTCCAGCCGGTCACGTGTCACCCCTCGCAAGGCCGTGTGTACAACGCGGGTCGCAAATTTACGGTTTGTCGAATACAAAAATGGTCGCAGGGCCGCCATTAAGAAAATTAGCCCACGCCGCCGAAAACGCTCCGAAAAGGTTTGGGCGTTCCAGGTGAAGAACGCCACCGGCTGCACCACCGTCAGGTCCAGCAGGCTTCCCTCCACTCGCCAATACACCGTGGGTAGCGCGCGGGAGAACGCGTCGGGTTTGTGATTAGCTTGTTCCAAAGCACATCCATCCTCGCCCAGGGATTTCCCCAGGCATGCGGACGAATCTTCTATTGTAAACAATGCGAAGCAATCCTCGAAGCCCCTTATCGGAAAGGATCCGTTATCAAGGGTGGACGTGCCCGGGCCCCGAAAGGTGAGGAAGAAGATGGTGAAATAGACCCAAAAAATTAAGGAGTCCCAACCCGGAGGTTGGAACTCCTTAATTCAGCGCTTATAAAGACTACGAAGCTCGGCGCTGCCGATCCTTCTCATCCTGCTCGTTCTGAGAAGGATTCTTCTTGTTGGGGTCAACATTGCCTTGCTGCTGTTGGCCGCCGGTCTGCCCGGATTGTCCGCTCTTCTGACCTTGGCCACCCTGCTGCTTATTTTTTTCCAGGTCGTCTGCCATCGTTACTCCTCCATTGTGGCAGCGCACGCCTTAACGCGCGCCGCGGGATTGTCTATTGGCATCTGTTTAGTTAGTTGCCCTAATCCCGGCGCGGGGTTGATAACTATTTTCCTACCTCGATAGCAGCAGAAAGTCATTCTTCACTTCGCTGGCTTCACTTCCAGTACTTCACACTTTTCAATCACCGGAGCCTTTGCCAGCAACGTTCCCGCATTCGCCATCAAAGCCGCTGCCACCCGCCCGTTCAAGTGCGCCTGCCGGCCCGCTTCGTCCTTAAAAACATCGAAGATCCCAAACGTCGACGGCCCCATCTTGATGGCAAACCATTCCACGGTATCTGGTTCCTCTTGCACAATCGACAACGCGCTCCGCAAAAAACTCTCCACTTCCGCTTCCTTGCCTGGCTTCGCCTCCACCCGCGCGAGCAGTGCCAATTTCACTACGGCCATATTTTTGTGTCCTCACTTTCCTAGGGTTGGATGTTTCTAACCGCGACTCCGTTTCTATATAAGCCGAGCGCAACCGCGCTTTTTCTTTGGCAGGCATTTTTACACTGCCGTAATAATCCCTCCGTATAGTAGTGCTCTTCACGGCTTCACATTAAGGATAATCATGTCCACCGCGCCGCCCACCGTTCTCGACCAAAAACTATCACGATCTCCCGGCAAACTTGGCATGCTGATTTTCGGTGTCGTGCTGATCGTGGGAGTTGCGTATGCCGGCTCCAGCCTGCTTCACGACCTATCCTTCGTGCACAGTGACTCGATCCTGCCTTACCTGCTTCTGGGTCTCGCCTTGCTGGTCGCGCTTGGCTTCGAGTTTGTCAACGGGTTTCACGATACCGCCAACGCCGTCGCCACCGTGATTTACACGCACTCCCTCGAACCTCACATCGCAGTAGTCTGGTCCGGCTTCTGGAATTTTCTCGGCGTGCTCGCCTCCAGCGGGCTGGTAGCTTTCGCCATCGTCTCCCTGTTGCCAGTGGAATTGATTCTGCAAGTCGGCAGCAAAGCCGGATTCGCCATGGTTTTCGCTCTGCTCGTCGCCGCCATCATCTGGAACCTCGGTACCTGGTATTTCGGACTGCCCGCCTCAAGTTCGCACACGCTGATTGGCTCCGTGATCGGAGTCGGCATCGCCAACCAGCTGATCTCCGGTCGAACCGGCACCAGTGGCGTCGACTGGGGTCAAGCCAGAAACATCGGCTGGTCTCTGCTCCTCTCGCCGGTGGTGGGCTTCGGTTGTGCGTTCCTTTTGCTGCTCCTCGCCAAGGCCCTTATTCGCGACCCCAAGCTTTATAAGGCTCCCGAGGGCGCCGAGCCTCCCCCGTTCTACATTCGCTGCCTGTTGATTCTCACCTGCACGGGGGTCAGCTTTTTCCACGGCTCCAACGATGGACAAAAAGGCATGGGCCTCATCATGCTGATTCTCATCGGCACGGTTCCCACCGCCTATGCTCTCAACCATGCAATTACCTATCAGGATTCTCAGGATTTCATCGCCGTGTCTCAACAAGCCGCGAACGTTCTCGACCACTACGTCAGTCCCGACGCGGCGGTCGGCGATGCCCACGATGACGTCACGGCATACATTCGCGATAAGAATTTCACACCTAACACCATGCTCGCCCTGCGCACTCTGGTCAGCGACATCGGAAACGAAACCGCCCTCTACAAAGAAATGAGGAATATCCCCAACGAGCGCGTGCGTAACTTCCGCAACGATATGTATCTCGTCAGCGAAGCCATCCGCCTCATGCAGAAGAATCACAATCCGGCTTTTTCTGCTTCCGACAGCGCCATCCTCCTCAACTACAAAAAGCACATCGACCATTCCACTCGCTTCATTCCACTCTGGGTGAAAGTCGCCGTGGCCATGGCTCTGGGCCTGGGGACGATGGTCGGATGGAAGCGCATCGTCGTAACCGTCGGCGAGAAAATCGGCAAGAGCCACCTCACCTACGCCCAAGGCGCGGTCGCCGAAATCACCGCCATGGCCACCATCGGCGC
>OBLW0100000901.1_pt1 | contig 25630 bp, 16 predicted proteins | sample 1520161 | NCBI WGS metagenome assembly OBLW01 (sample SAMEA3539309, study PRJEB22396) | soil metagenome | biome: tundra; feature: field; material: soil | place: USA | collected 2010-05 | depth 0.15 m | reverse complement strand
TTCAAGGCCAGCTACGACAAGGCCAACCGCACCAGCGTGAAGAGCTTTCGCGGCCCCGGCCTCGTCGAGGGCACCCACATCCTGGGTCGGCTTGCCAGGGAAACGGGGCTGCCGGTGCTTACCGACGTTCACGAGCCCGGCCATTGCGAGGTCGCCGCCGAGGCAGTGGACGTATTGCAGATTCCCGCATTCCTGTGCCGCCAGACCGACCTCCTGCTAGCCGCAGGAAAAACCGGACGTGCCATCAATATCAAGAAGGGGCAGTTTGTCGCGCCAGGGGACATGGAGCACACAGTCGAAAAGGTGCGCTCTACGGGGAATGATCGGATATTTCTCACTGAGCGAGGTTCCAGCTTTGGCTACAACAACTTGGTAGTGGATTTCCGGTCGCTTGCAGTCATGCGGAACATGGCGCCAGTCGTGTTTGATGGCACGCATTCGGTGCAGCAGCCCTCAGCGGCCAACGGCGTCAGCGGAGGCCAACCGGAGTTCATTCCCCTGCTGGCTCGGGCCGCGGTGGCAGCGGGCATCGACGGACTGTTTCTTGAAGTCCACGACGACCCGGCAAACGCCAAGTCCGATGGGGCGAATGCGCTGGATCTGAAACTGCTCAGGCCGCTTCTCGAAAAGTTGCTGGCGATTCACTTGGCAGCTGGTTAATCAGCCCGATTACCAGATATTCGAAGAAATCAGGACGGGCGGCCCGGGCTTGCCGTCAATCACATCCGACTTGAGCACCATTTCCAGGTTCTTGTTCTCCCAGCCTGCCGGCACCTGCTTGACTATTTGCTCAAGATACTTGGGCGAGCCGACAAAGGCGCTCGCAGCTTCGGTGCCATAGGGACCGATCCCGGCAATAACCATAACAGGCCCCTCAGTGGTTGGATCGTGGTAGCTGGCCACAATGGCATAATCGATAGCGACCGAGGAATAGGGCTTCGAGAAATCGATGGCCCAATCCGAATTCTGAGGATTCTTCTGGTCGAGAATCTCGGCTATCGGGCCCTGTGTGAAATGAAATCTCATCGGACTAACCAGGCGCATTGTCCACGCATTGTTCGTCGCGCCAATCAGAATCAAGGGACGTGAGCGAAGATCCGTCAGGCTGGTTTCAGTGTCTTCTTTGATCTCATAGGCGGCGCCGTGCTGGCGCAGAACACCCGCGAGGTTAGCAAGTGCGGTTGCCGTCGCTATAGAGACGTGGTGATACGGACCAGTCATGTGATCGATAAAGCTGGTCTGATCCGGTTCCGGCCCTAGCTTGATCGGGTGGCTGGTTCCCACAACGATCAGAATCGGTCGCGGTGAGTTGACGAGCGGCCCCCAAAGCCGGTCGACGACATTAAGTTTAGGTGAAGTGATTCTGCGATAGGAATACGTGCCGGCGACGGCGGCGACCAATAACAGCACAACCAGGCCGAACGCGGCCACGCGATAGCGATGCCGGCTTACGGTTAGCAGTCGATGAGCCGCGGTAAAGCCATCACCTGGAGGCCCAGTCCGCGTTTCTGGCTCTTCCAGCGTCCGCAGTTGGAACTCCGGCACGTAGGAACCAAGCGGCAACTCAATCTGCAGATGGGTGCCATTCCCGTTCTCGTGATAGTACTGAGCGATCCGCTTTCTCACTTCGCTGGCGCTGAAGCGGACCACGGGGTCGGCGCTGGTGTCGTAATCCGGATCGCGTCCAAAAACTTCAACGCCCAGGGTACGTTCTTTTAGCTCCCCGGAGTGGCCGTCGAGGGCGGCGTCGACGACATACTTTAGCAGCGCCGGGTAGCGCTTGCTGCCTCGGAAATGATAGCTGGCAAGGATCGCGTCCAGCTCTTTTAGAACCAATTCACGGTCCACCCCGGAAGCAGGCCCCCATCGCTCCGGAGTTTGCATAGTTTCAGACATGCCAAGGTTCCAATGACTCCACCAGGGGGGTAGCATACACCCACATAGCTTGCGTTGTCACGGGCGATTCCAAGCCACGAAATAGGGAAGCACCGAGGAATTATTCGAGAGACGAAAATTTGATAACATGTGTATTGTCAATATTATACAAATAAAGTTTGAGCATGAAAGGAATGTAACATACAGTATCAACCTTGCGCGCGCCTATACCGAAGTCAAAAATGCACACGGTTTGAATATCTTCAGTCTCCAGCGATCTGCATGCTGCGGTTAAGAGCGCGGGGATGAGTGTGTCCCGCATTCGCTGCCAGATATTTTGAAGATTTCTGAACCTCAATGCGGCAAACCAGGTCCCGTACTCTCCAAAGGAAAGGTATTACGGGGAAGAAGGACCGGGGCTGGTGCAAGGAAGATTATCGATAGCCCGGGGCGTCCTCAGATGGCCGTCCCAGGCATTACACAGGGTTTGTACGGCATTCAAAAGACCGTTCAAGCCTGGAACTTGAATCAGTCATGGAGGCTCCAATTATGACACTACGCAAAATGATGAGACCTATTATCGGGTCCGTGTTCGCCCTTCTCGTGCTTGGGTTTTCCCAGGTGCTGCTGGGCCAGGCCGTAAACGGCACGTTGCTCGGAACGGTCACTGACTCCACCGACGCAGCCATTTCCAATGCCCAGGTGACAGCCACACTCACATCCACCGGCGCAATTCACCAATCCACAACCAATGCGAGCGGAAACTACACGTTTCCCGACATGCAACCCGGAATCTACACCATCACCGTCAACGCAACCGGATTCAAAAAGGCAGAGCAGCAGAACATCAACCTGCTCGCCAACACATCGCCCCGCGTCGATGTTACGCTCCAACCCGGCAACGTCTCTGAAACTGTCGTTGTCACCACGGCGCCTCCGGTCCTCCAGACCGATCGCGCCGACATCAGCACCAAGATTGAAGCACAGACCGTAATGGAGTTGCCGCTTACCACCAATCGCAACTACCAGTCGCTCCTCAACCTGGTCCCAGGCGTCGCGCCTGCAGTCTTCCAGCACTCGCAATTCTTCAATGCCTCAGACTCCTTGCAGACTGAAGCCAACGGCATGCCGCGCGTCAGCAACCTTTACCAGATTGAAGGCATTGACGACGACGAGCGCACCGGCCTTCTGCAGATCCTCATTCCTCCGGCAGAGGCCATTCAGTCCGTCGACATCTCCACCAATAACTATGAAGCCGAACTGGGCCGATCCGTCGGCGCCATCACCAATGTGACCCTCAAGTCCGGAACCAGCCAATTCCACGGTTCGGCCTTCGAGTTCATTCAGAACAACGCCGTCAACGCCCGCTCCTATTTTGCCGGGCCGCTCGGCCACCTCTCGTATAACTACTTCGGCGGCAGCGTCGGCGGACCCATCATCAAGGACAAGCTGTTCTTCTTCGGTGATTATCTCCGCACCATTGACCACGAGCAGGTTAGCAGCACATTCACAATTCCCGATGCTCGTTACTACACGGCAAATAGCAGCGGCAATATCGATCTCAGCGCCGCCCTGGTCGGAACCAAGGGACAAATCTTCGATCCAGCCACCGGCGACGGATCCAGCGCGCATCCGCGCACACCGTTTGTCAACAATCAGCTTCCTCTGAACCGCGTCAATCCCGTTTCGCTTACCATCCTCCAGGACTTGAACGCGGCGGCGGCAAAGTATGGAAAACTGAACTCCACCTTGCCCCTCTCAGCGCCCACAAACAACTACACCACCAATCTGCCCTTCACCAAGGCATCAAACAGCTTCGACATTAAGATTGACTTTACCCCCACTGAGAAGAATCACCTCAGCGGCCGGTACAGCTTTCAAAACAACGCCACCTACCAGGCGCCTGCGTTCGGTAACTTCCTGGGCGGTCCACAGGGTGGCGGCTTTGAAGCCAACGGCTCCCAGAACACCTATAGCACCGGCGGGAACTGGGATCACGTCTTCTCGCCCAGCTTCTTCACCGAAGCCCGCATAGGCGTCGCCCACCTGCGCAACTCGGCCAACCCCAACGATTATGGATCCAACGACGCAACCACCCTGGGTATCCCCGGCGTAAACATCGCCGGCCAGCCGTTCACCAGCGGCCAGGTGGGCCTCACCATCAACGACGGATTCTCCAGCCCGCTGATTGGCTACTCGGCATCCGTACCTTGGATCAGGGCTGAGTCCAACATCGATATGGTGAACAACTGGACCAAGGTCAAGGGCAACCACACCATAAAATGGGGCGTGGACCTTCGCCGTGTACGCGACGACCTTCTCCAGGACCAGACCTTCAGCCCTCGTGGCGCATTCACCTTTTCAGCTAACCAGACATCCAGCACGGGTGGCAGCACCAACGCGGTCAACGATATCGCCAGCTTCCTCCTCGATCAGCCCAGCCAGACGGGTCGTGATCTCAACACCTTCTTCCCCTGCTATCGGCAATGGTGGTTCTTCGCCTTTGGCGCCGACAAGTGGCAGGTTTCGCCCAAGCTGACCGTCGATCTTGGCGTTCGCTGGGAGTTCTATCCGCCCGCAACACCAAGAATCGCAGGCGGATTCTCAAACTACAATCCAACCAACAACACCATCGTTCTGGCGGGCTTGGGCTCCAACCCGTCCAACCTCGGCATGGTCACCAAATACGACTACTTCGCACCGCGCACCGGATTCTCCTACCGGGTCACCGACGCCACTGTTGTTCGCGGTGGATTCGGCGTCAGCTATATTCCGTTCACGGATAACACCTATGCCTACAACTACCCGATCCGCGCCAACAACAGCTATCAGCCCGCGGGTGGTTCGGCATATACGCCGGCAGTCCTTAGTGATGGAGTCACCGTGGCTTCCTTCCAGGCCGGCTTCCCGGCCCCGGTTCCGGTTGCCATTCCCTCCAACGGAATCATTGCCGCCAGTACGCCTGCGCTCATCAGTCAGGTCTACACGTACATTCCTTCAACATTCAGGAATTCCTACGCAGAGGCCTGGAACCTGGCCGTGCAGCAGGCCCTCGGCGCCAACTTCTCGCTCCAGATTGCCTACGTCGGCAACCATGGCTCGCGTATGAATCTGTCGCAGAACATCAACCTGCCCAACTACTATGGCGGCGGCAACGCCTCTCTTCCCGAGAACACGACTGCCTTTACCGGCGGCGCTACCGGTCGCACTGCGGCAACCAACGAGTACTTCATGGGCGCCTCTTCCAATTACAGCGCACTGCAGGCCCAACTCACCAAACGCTATTCAAACGGCCTCGCCTTCACGTCTGCATTTACGTGGGGAAAGGCACTTGGCTACGCCACCGGCGGAGACGATAACGGCAGTGCGATGTTCTTCATCAACTTCCGCAGAAACTATGCTCCGGCAGACTTTGACCGCGCAAAAAACTTCGAGCAGAGCTTTACTTACGAGTTGCCCTTCGGCCACGGCCATGCCTACCTCAACAACGGCGTAGGGGATGCTGTTCTGGGAGGATGGAAGATCACAGGCGTTGTCTCTCTGCTCTCTGGCTTGCCGTTTTCCGTCTACGCAAATGGTGGCTCGCTCAATACGCCGGGAACCGCGCAAACTGCCAATATCACTGGCGGCCTGAAAGTGCTGCATAACATTGGCAGCGGCAAGCAGTGGTTCGACCCCTCCTCGTTCTCGCAACCCGCCGGCTGCCCAAGCTCCGGGGCATGCCCGGCGCCAGGCCTCGGCAATACAGGCAGGAACCAGTTCCGCGGCCCCGGATACATACAGGACAATTTCTCGCTTGCGAAGAAATTCACCATCTACCGCGAACTCGCTACCGAGGTTCGCATCGACGCCGTCCAGTTGAGCAATACACCACAGTTCAACGTACCCAACAGCGGCAGCGGCAACATCATTACTGCCTCCAACTTCGGCCAGATCACAAGCACCCTGGGCAGCGGACAGGGCACTGTGAATGGCGTCGGAGGCGGCCGCTCCCTGCAAGGATCCATCAAGTTCCAGTTCTAAGCAGGAGCGCTTGAACCTGAAACAAAAAAGGCCGGCCACCGCTTACCGCGGTGGCCGGCCTTCCTTACAGCGGCGCATTTCTTGTATCGCCTTCGAGCCTGAGCTGCGCCGGCATTCTTGAGCCACGCTGAGCATAAGTCTTCAGCGGGAACTGCTTCTGTGTGGCTGTAGGTTCTGCCCTTATGAGTGAACTGTTTTTTTGTTGTGACGGTCTCAGAGAAATCCCGCGATATACTAACCAGTCGCCACGCCTTCCCATGGAGAATTCAATATAGGCTTGTTGGCAAAACGGTTCATCTTGACTGTCAACCTGGCCCCGGAATCCGGCGCCATCCGCACTTCGAATGATCGGTCGTTCACCTGCAACGTTGTGATTGACCCATTCCGCATCCCCCTAACCCGCAAGAACGATCAACGATCCGATCTCTGTTCAGGAGTCGCGCCGCGCGCAGGGTTCACTTTCTCCTCCTGGGGCGTCCGCGCGTTTCCAAGCAGATTACCCTCCAGTCGCAGATTCTTCAGTTCCCCGGGAGCCGTCGAAAGAAACGTACCAGTCCCGGGAAACGCCCTGCTGTCGCGAACAATTGCGCCTGGAGTGTTGTCCAGCCGGATGACCGGTGTGTTTGCATTTGGCTTGCGAGTGGTCACATCATCCAGTTCGAGGTTCGTTGAGTTTTCAACCTTGAACGCTGGCCCGCTCGCCGAATTCAACTGTACATTGTGCAATTCGAGCCCGTCAGAGTAATTTCCAATGAGCCCCACTTTTCCTGTACCGATAATGTTGCTGATGTGCAGATTCGAAATGGGCATCTCCGGAAGGCCTTCTATGTCGATCAGAACTTTGGCGCCATTCACAATCATGTTGCTCATTGTGACGTTCCGAAATACTGGAGTGCGTTTCGACACCGGCTCCTCGGATGTCCTGGTCTCTCCTTCCATCAGGTAGTAATTGGTTACCGTGATGGCCTCTCCAACATTCTCCATAGTCCAGTTATTGAAGCTGATATCTTCTACAACTCCTCCGCGTCCACGCGCACTCTTGATGCGAGCGCCATTCTGTGTGTCGAGCGCTGTAATGTTGCTTGCAACAATGTTGCGCACGCTGCCGGAAGTCTCACTGCCAATCGTGATCGCGCCGTGCGCATGATGCACTGTGCAATTGGTAATCGAGACATCCTCTGTCGGACGATTCACGCGCAGGCCATCGGCATCCTTGCCCGACTTGATCACAATTCCGTCGTCCCCAGTGTCAATATAGGCATTTGCAATCTTCACAAACCGGCTGGAGTCTACCACGATCCCATCGGTATGAACTCCAGGATAGGTCTCAATGACGACATTCTCCACAACCGCATTTTCGCTATAGAGAAGATGAATCGTCCACATCGGCGAGCCTACGAAATGTAGGCCATCTATGAGGATGTTCTTGCTGTTCATAAATCGGATGAATGAAGGTCTTAGCTCTGAGGCGGCTGCCTTGTATTCCTGTTCCGATATTGGCTTGTTCGCGTTCAGCGCTTGCAGCAAATGTTCCCAGTTGGAGCCATTGGCGCTTCCCGGATCGGATCCCGAGGCTTGAATCCTTCCGTGGAGATTCATCCAATCTGCATTGCTGCTGGTGAGGGTTCCACGTCCTTCAACGGTGACGTTCTCCAGATCGTGACCGCCGATCAGCGGCACCGGCGTCAAAGTTTCTATGCCCTGCTGACGACCGGGAGTGAAAGGCAGGAGAACTGCGGGGAATCGTATTGTCGCTCCCGCATCAATGTATAGGGTCAGATTGCTGACCAGTTCGATAGGCCCTGAAACATAATTTCCCGCCGGGACATAAACCGTGCCGCCGCCCGCATTCTTAGCCGCTTGAATTGCCGCGCGAAAGGCCTCCGTAGAATTGTCAGAGCCATCGTTGTGAGCACCATAGTCCGCAATATTGAAGAATGGCCCGCTTGCCATTGTGGGCGCAGGAGTGGCGCCGCACGCGCAGGTTGCAATCAACCAAACCGCCATCATCAATCCGACTATGAACTTTCTTATACGCATATGTCTCTCCCCAGAATTATTTCCCAGAAGCGCAAATCGACGAATCCCACTGAATAGGTTCCACGCGACGCACAAGCAGCGCCCAAGCGAACGCTCCGGTGGTGGTCACCAATCCGGTGACGAAAAAAGTCAGCCGCGAACTTCCGTTAATCTGCACAATGACTCCCGCCATCCAGGGGGCGATAATCCCCGCGAGATTAGCGACTCCATTCTGCATGCTAGTCCATCGCCCCGCCATTGCGGGCCCGGCAAGTGTCTGGCTAATTGCCCAGTGATTTGAAGCGAAGGCTCCGTAGCCGATGCATGCCACGGTCATTATTCCAATCGACAGGGGAAAGTTGCCATGAACAAATGCCAGCAGCATCAGGCTTGACGCCACAGCCTGGCCGCCCACCACTACAGTCTTGCGAACTCGCGTGGGCGATCCACCGGCAGCGATCAAACGATCTGAGATCCATCCTGTAACCAGTGTCGAACTCGCAATCAAAAGGAACACCGCGGAAGCAAACCGCGACATCGGCCCAATCGGCATCTTCTCTTCGCGTACCAGGTAGATTGGAAGCCACGCCAGCAGGAAATAGAGAAAGTAGTTTCCACAAAAATGTCCGAGGAAAGTTCCCCATGCGGATTTCACACTCAGCAGCCTGGCGATGGAAGGAAGCGGAGTTGAATTACCGCCGCCAACTTTGCGTCCGTATCGTGGCATCGCGCGGAGCCACGGCAGAACCCATAGCAATCCGCCCGCACCTAGCGCTATGAACAGCATCCTCCACCCGACGTGTACGATCAGCAGTCCGCCGAGAAACGCACCCACCGCAGGCCCCGTCTTTGTTCCGGCATCAATGAATGAATTGGCTCGTCCGCGCTGCTGTTGCGGGAGTTCGGCAAAGACGCGCGAGTAGCAAGGATAGGCCACTGACTCCCCGACACCAAGCAGCAGCAGCGCCAGGAACAGACCGGCGAAGCTTGTCGCGAGGCCCGTTATTATCGTGGCGCCCGACCATAGAACATATCCCCCCAACATCACCCAGCCCACCGGAAACCGATCTGAAAACCAGCCCGCAATGCCGGTGATCTGCGCCAATGCATACGTCCAGAAGAATGCAGACAGCAAGGTTCCTATCTGGATGGGCGATAATCCGAACTGCCGCTGAATGTCGGGAGCTGCGATCGAAAGATTGCTCCGGTCGACATAGTTGATGACGGCCGAAATCACGAGCAGCAGCACTACGGTCCATTCCCGCCGAGACATGCTCGCCTCGGCCAGAACTTCTCCAGCCGTAGGCGTCTTGCTTTCGGTCGCATGCTGCGAAAATGGTGAACGCACTTCGTGCTCCCGTTTCTGATTTCCCGCGATCACAATTTGAGGTCGACTAATTCTAGGCCTCTAGATTCAGTTGAGTGAACCACGCAGGTTAATTGAAATTCCTAGGTGTTTCGCGGAACGGTTCCCAGTGTATCTGTCATGCACCCGCCGGCCCTCAGAACAATTGAGTCGTGCAGAATGAAGGATACTTAACCCAAAAAGCATCGGACTTCAATTCTTGCTTAAAAGGGTTTACTGCCAGCCGCATGTCGGATCTGGAACGGCGATCTTTCCATCGAGCAGGAAGCAGGAAGCGCCGCCGGTGTCAGTGCGGTAGGTGCGGACTGCTGCCGACTGCAATTCGTCGAGGATCTCACTGCGAGGATGGCCGTAGCGGTTGCGAAGGCCGCAGGAGATAACGGCCCACTGCGGCGCTACGCGGGCAAGGAACTCTGGGCGAGTAGAGGTGACGCTGCCGTGATGTCCCACCTTGAGGAGCGTGCTCTTGAGGGCGGGCATAGTGGACTGGGCGACCATAGCGTCTTCGCCTGGGCCTTCAGCATCGCCTTCTAACAGGACAGATGTAGCGCCAAAGGCAACATGCAACACCAGCGAGTCATTGTTGGCGGGCTCAAGACCGGGCTGATAACTGGGCAGCGGTGTGAGAGCACTGACATGGGTGTTGCCAAACGAAAAAGCGTCGCCGGCGCGAAGTGAGCGAAGGCGAATGTGAAGGCTGGCGGCTTCGTCGAGCAGCGCGCTGTAGGCTTCGGTGCGCGGGTTGTTGCCCACCCATAGTTCATCGGGGTGGAAGTTGCGCAGGACGGCGGGCAAGCCGCCCATGTGGTCGGAGTGGGTATGGCTGCGGGCCACTGCATCCAGATGCCGGATGCCGCGCGACCAGAGAGTTGGTGAAACAACCTCCTCCCCGATGTCATAATCCTGCGGGGCCTGATGCGGTCCACCTCCAAAACCGCCGCCATCCACCAGCAGGGTCTTGCCGTCGGGAGTAATCAGCAGAAGCGAGTCGCCCTGGCCCACGTCGATGGCTTCGACAAGCAGCGCATTGTTTGGGTGCTGGATGGGCCGTGGCGCCACGGCGGCCAGCGCGGCTAGCAGCAGGGAAGTCCATGCGGTGCGGCGCTGCCAGCGGCTCCCGCTCGATACGCTCAGGTGGGCAAGCAGGATTGCCGCTGCAAGCAATGCGCAGAAGGCTGCCAATTGAATCAGGAGCGGATTGGGGATACGGAAATCTCCAAAGGCAAGTGAGCCGAACAGTCGCACGAGCCCAACGCCAATGTGCAGCACGACCGCCGCAATCATGGCCGGAACAACTGCGGCGGCGGGCCACGAAACCAGCAACAACAGCGTGAGAAGCGCAGCAGGCATGAGGACCGCAAGCAGCGGCAGGATGAATAGATTCACCGGCAGGGCGACGATGGTTATGCGGTGAAAGTAGATCGCCATGGGCAAAGTCATGGCCATCTCTACGACAAGGGATACGGCCACGAGTTCGACGAGACGAAGCAGAAAGCGCACTGTCCAGGGAAAGATGCGCCACGCGAAGCGTCCAATCCCCGCCTCCTGCAGGCGCGCAGCAACCATTCGCAACAGAACGCGGAGCTGAGCCAGGCGCGGCGTCAGCTTGGCGTCGAGTGCGGTCATGCGCAATTCCCGCGTAGCGTTCAAATAGGGATGCACGCTGCCCTGGAGTAGTGGCGCAGCGACGCCGGCGATGGCTACGACCGCGAGGAGCGTCATCTGCAAGCTCGACTCGAACAGGCTGCGGGGACTCACAACAAGGAGGCACAACGAGGCAAAGCCGATCGTGTTCATGGCGCTTCGCTCTCGGTAGACGAGCCGGCCGAGCAGGTAGAGGGTAACCATCCAGAGCGACCGCTGCACCGGCGTGGCGAAGCCGGTAAAGAGCGCATAAGCGAACGACGCAAGAATGGTGATGAGGGTGGCCGGAACGCGAGGCATGCGCAGGCGTCGCGTAATCCAGAAGATACATGCGGCCACAATCGCGAGATGGAATCCCGAGACCACCAGCATGTGAAAGGAGCCGGTGCGTTCGAATCCGACGCGCAGAGAATGCGTGAGGTAGGTACGGTCGCCGGCCACCATTGCGGCCAGCATCACTGCATCTTCCGGAGTCAGGCGCAGGAGCGCAGGCAGGTGGTGCATGGCGGCGGCCAGTGCCAGCAGGCGAGTAGTGGTAGCGTGTTGCAACGCGTTCACGCGGCAGGTCAGGAATGTGCCGGGGCTCCCGAACTCGTCAATGCGCTCTATGCGCTCGATGGGCACACTGGCTGTGGAGGTGATGCCCTCGTCGAGCAGATAATCTTCGCGGCTCCAGACGCCAGGATCGTGATACGTTTCAGGCGGTAACAGGCGGACATCGGCGCGGATGCGGTCGCCGCAACGAAAGGGCTGGATCGTTTGACTTGCTGGTTGGTTTGTCACCGGATCTGCTACTTGGGTAGCCGTGCCTTCCGGCCAGCGCACCGTCAGACGGACTCCTCCAGTAATTTGTGCCTGATTGTCCTCGGTATCGGTCACCATCTCCAAGCTTGAAACACGGACGTCGATTCGTTGCGTAGGCTGTGGCGCTGGAGTTGTATTGTCGGGCACGTTGTCGTTCAGGTTTTGCTCCGCTTAACCGCGCACCGCCCCCACATCCACGACGGTTCCTTCCACACTGCGGAGAAGCCCGTCGGAGAGCGAAGCCAAGGCGGGCGCAGGGGCCGGTTGCGGCTCCATTAGCGCACACCAGGCGCCCAGCAGGCACCACAGGGTCGCCAGGGGCAACCAGGCGACACGCTGGGCGCGCATGGCCGCAACGCAGCACAGAACGCTAACCGGGGCCAGCGTAGCCAACACCAGCCCTGGACGCAGCCAAACCCAATGCGTCACGGCAATTCCGGCTGCAAAGAGCCATGCTGCATGGAACAGGGGCGCGGCGCTCAGGCCGGAAGAGGGCTGCCCGGAGGTGGGGGGTTCGGATTGCATTGGGCCCGATAAATTAAAGGAACTATGGGGTCCAGCCTAACAGGCGCGGCGCAAATGGACCACCGACTCCAGATGGAAGGTCTGGGGAAACAGATCGGCAAGGGTCAGGGATTCCATTGCGTAACCAGTTGCGACAAGTGCGCGCAGGTCGCGGGCCAGGGTTGCGGGATCGCATGAGACGTAGACGAGTCTCGGGGCCGCAATCTCCGCGAGCAGCGCAGTTATCTCAGTACCCAGCCCAGTGCGTGGAGGGTCTACGACAATCAGGTCGGGGCGCTCTGCCTTGCTGTTGCGGCGCAGGAAATCGACGGTCGAGGCTCGCACAGCGGATCCGGAAGTGCCACGCAAATTTTCTGCGAGAGCTGTTGTCGCAGAGGGAGCAGACTCGACCGCGACTACGCCGGCAAAGTTGGCCGCGAGCTTGCGCGCAAACAGGCCGACGCCAGCGAAAAGGTCCCAGGCAAGTCTGCCTCTTTGTCCGGTCGTGACTCGTTCCACAAGCGCGTCCACGAGCCAGCGATTCACCTGAAAGAAAGCGCCGTGGTCCACGCGATAGTCGAATCCGGCAGCGCGATAAGCGAGAGACAGCTCGCCCCATTGCGCGACGGTGCGCGGTAATTGCGCAGGATTCCCTTCTCCCCCGTGTCCTTCTGCAACGAGCTCCATGCCTTTGAGCGCGGGAATCTGCTCGGCGAGTGCACGAGCAAGATCGTCGATTCTTACCTTTGATGCGGTGGCAATGAAGACACTGACGAGCAATGAAGTCTCGGCGGCGTCGCAGAAAAATGAGATCTCGGTGGGACGAAGCGCGGGCAAGAGTTGCCTGGCAACATCCGCGAAACTCTCCGCAGCCTTCACCAGCAGCGGCGCTGCAATCGGGCACTCCGCGATCGGAATTACCGTATGCGAACGCCGCCCGCGATAGCCGGGTTTTCCCTTAGCGTCAAAGGCCAGCCTGATGCGATTGCGATAGGCCCATGATTGCGATTCATTTGCGCCAGCCAGCACGGAAATTTCGTCAGGCACCCGAACGCCGCCGCGCTCGAATGTCTCGCGTAGAATGGCTTGCTTGAAAGCGAGCTGCGCCTCGTAGCCCGTGTGCTGATAATGGCAGCCGCCGCATGCGCCAAAGTGGCGGCAGGCTGGCGCAATGCGCTCCGGAGCGGCGGTGACAATTTCGGCTACTTCAGCTTTTCCGTAGCCGCGTTTGTCTTCGGTGATGCGCACTTGTGCCTGTTCTCCAGGCAAGGTCAGCGGTACAAAAATAGCCTTGCCTTCCACATGAGCCAGGAAGGCGCCGCCGTAAATGGGTTTTTCGATTTGTACGAGCTTGGGCGACGCGGGTACAGGCCCCTCGAGTTGCGGCTTGGCAACTTTTCGGGGCGCGGACTTCGATCGGCGTGGCTTCATTGTTGGCTCATGTAAAACAGGCTGAGGCGCGGCAAACTGTAGTGCACAAGCAATTGCTTCTGAACAAATTGGTGTTCAACCTGGCGAAGTTGCACTACTCCCATCCGGCTCCGATAGGGTGCAAGCTCGCGGGCCGCATGTTCTTTCAGCCTCACCAGTAACTCCTCGGGAGCTGCTGCGGTGAGGGCCGCAAACAGTTTCTCTTCGAGCACCGTGAGGGAGCGCTCAAGCGCCTCAAGATCTACGTGCGCTGCACTCTGAGTTGACGCGCGTACCTCGGCTGCCAGTTCGCGCAACCGCGCCGCGGTTGCAGCGCATGGCTCCGGAGCAACGGCAGCAGCATCCAGGGCGGTGGCTGCCGATTCAAGATGGGCAGCAATGCGCTCGTGTTCGAAGCCTGATTCGGCTGGCGAAGTTGTTGCAGCAGCTGTGCCGGCCGAGGCTTCTTTCAGTTCCACTGCGGCGGCCATCACTGCTTGCGCGCACCACGCCAAGCCATTGATGCGCCGCATGCGCCCGCGCTTCTGGCGCGTTTCATACTTGTCAAAGGCCGTGTCAATGCCGCGCAGAGCCGCTTCCAGCGGAATCCCGGCTTCGCGCCAAGTTTCAATCAACGCCCAGTCAAGCGTGGAGAGCAGCAGCAGCGCTCCCCGCCGCTGCTGAAAGCGCTCTTCGATCTCGGTAAAGTAATTGAAGTAGTTCTGCAAGGCGGCGCCTCAGTGGGGCCGGCTGCGCGGGCGGGCTGCACGATTGCGCTCGAACAAGATACGCAGGCCATCGATGGTGAGCCACTCGTCGATCTCGTTGATGAAGCGGGAATCCTCGGCAATCATGCGCGCCAGGCCGCCGGTGGCGACGATGCGCGGCTCGACGCCTGGGTCGTCCTGTTTCAGCTCGGCAAGAATGCGTTCGAGGATTCCGTCCACCAGACCGATGTATCCGAAGTAGAGTCCGCTCTGCAGATGACCAACGGTGTTTGTGCCGATGACCTTGGCGGGCCGCTTGATGTCCACACGGCTGAGTCGCGCGGCGCGGTTGAACAGCGCATCGGCGCTCAGGCCAAGGCCGGGTGCGATGGCACCGCCTAAATACTCGCCCTTCGCCGAGATGACTTCAAACTTGGTAGCCGTTCCGAAATCCACCACGATGCATGGGCCACCAAATCGCTCGAAGGCAGCGATGGAGTCAGCAAGCCTGTCGGCGCCCAACTCGGTGGGGTTGTCGATCAGCAGGGTCATGCCGGTCTTGATGCCCGGCTCCACAAACATCGGTTCGATGTGAAAATACAATTCACAAACCTGGCGCAGCGTGGAGTCAACCGGCGGCACTACCGAGGCGATGATGATGTGCGTCACCTGGTTCGGCGCCATGCCGTGCATCTCGAAGAGATTCACGAAGAAGACGCCGTACTCGTCCACGGTTTGCGTGCGATGTGTGGTAACGCGCCAGTGCGCGGCCAGTTCGGGCTTATCGCCTTCGAGGCGGTAGAGGCCGAGCACCGTATTCGTATTTCCGACATCGAGAGCTAGTAGCATTGTTTCCTCAGTCCACGTCTCTCAGTTCGTTTGGGCGGCGCGGATACCGCCGGTCTGGACTGTCACCAGTCCGGCATCGGTTCGCACCAGCAGGAATCCATTTCCATCCAATCCCGCCGTGACGCCGTTGCAGGCCTGCGGTCCATGCACTTCCACATTCCTGCCGCGGACCCATGTTGAAGCCCGCTCGACGCGGTTGGGAATCGTCCCTTCTGCCGTCGCATCGGCAAGCGCGAGCGTCTCTCGCTCCAGCGATTTTAGCAGGGAGACGAGCAAGTGCTGGCGGGGAATCCTTCGGCCCGCTTCAGTGTCAAGAGAGGTTGCGGCATTGCTGAGGTTGGGATCAAAGCTGCGCTGATGCACGTTGATACCGATGCCCACAACTGCAAACGTAACCGCGCTGCCCTCGGTGTGCGCTTCAACCAGGATGCCGCCTGTCTTTCGCGGACCTATGAGCAGATCGTTCGGCCAGCGTAGGTCGACGGTGAGGTCGCAGGTTGAGCGGATCGCGTCGGCAGCGGCGAGACCGGCAACGAGTGGAAGCAGCGCCAGGCGTGCAGCGGGGATCTGCGGACGCAGCAGGACGCTGACGTAGAGCCCCTCGCCCGCCGCCGAGTGCCATGCGTGGTCCCCGCGGCCGCGGCCGGCCATTTGCTCGTCAGCGAGATAAACGGAGCCGTGCGGCGCGCCGTTGCGTGCGGCGGCAAGGGCATCGTTGTTGGTTGAATCAGTTACCGCTGAGAAATGAAGCTTGCCGGAAAAAATGGAACCCCAAAGCCCGTTCCCGTCTGCGGATTCGAGCGCGGCCAAATCGAACATTGCCGGGCTCACTCCGCCGTGATGGCCATGGAGATGTTGGCGGCTTTGGCAGAGTGAGTAAGCGCGCCCACGCTGATAAAGTCCACGCCCGTCTCGGCATAAGCGCGGATGTTTTCAAGCACGATGCCACCGCTGGCCTCGGTGGGAATCCAGCGCTCGGTTTGCCCCTCGGTTTCCTTACGGATGCGTTCGACGGCGCGCTTCACTTCCTTCGGCGTCATGTTGTCGAGCAGGATCGCTTCGGCGCCATTGTCGAGGGCTTCCTCCAACTCTTTCACGGTTCGCACTTCCACCTGCACGCGCTGACCTGGCTTGCGCAACTGAAGTGCGCGCGGCAAGACTTGGGCAATGCCACCGCCGAGCGAAATATGGTTGTTCTTGATCAGGATTCCCGAGGCCAGGTCGATGCGGTGATTGGTTCCTCCGCCGCAAAGCACCGCATACTTTTCGAGAGCCCTCATACCCGGGACGGTTTTGCGCGTGTCGAGCACGTGGGCATGGGTTCCCTGGATTGCGTCGGCGTATTTACGCGTCAGCGTCGCGATGCCGCTGAGGTGCTGCATCAGGTTGAGAATCACGCGTTCGCAACTGAGCAGCGCGCGCGCATTATGGCGGATGACGGCCAGGACCTGGCCCGCATGAACTCGGACGCCGTCGAAGATCTCCGGGTGGCTGACGACTTCAAAGCGCGTCTGCGCTGGAGGACGTCGGTCGAGGCGAGCAAAAACCTCAAAGAAGCGCGGCACAGCGCCCAGGCCTGCCACCACCATCTCCTGCTGGGCAATGATCGCTGCCGAGGCGCGCAAGTTTGGATCGATGGTCAGGTTGGTCGTGGTGTCGGCTACGGCCTGATCCTCAACCAGGGCCTGCTCCAGCAGTGCGTCAATGCGGTGGCTCTTCCAATCCATTTCGCTGTTCTCTAGACAACTCCGATTAAGCTGTCATCCTGAGCGAAGCGCAGCGCAGTCGAAGGACCTGCGGTTGCTTTTCGCTCACTTTCTCACGCTCCTGGCAGTGTATCCAGCGCGGCGCGCGCCTTTTCCATCAGCAGTCGCGTCTCCGATTCCTGCTTCTTCAAACCCTCGACAACCTGCGCCGGCGCCTTCGCCAGAAAGCTCTCATTACCCAACTGGCGTTCTGCGGCGGCCAACCCTTTTTCATACTTGGCAATATCTCTTGTCAAGCGCTCGCGCTCCGCGGCCACATCGACGGTGCGTTCGTAGACTACTGCTACGTCGAAGTCGGCCGTCGAGTGCTTCGACAGACCAGCGGTTATCTGATCCGCGAAGCGCACTTCAGTCACACGTGCCAGGCGCTCGACCATTGCACTGTTCTCTTTGACGACAGGCCGCAAGTGGGTGCCGATGCGCAACTCGATCGGCGTGACTGCCTTTTCTTCGACGCCAATTTCCTTCCGCAACGTGCGGACCTCGACGGTCAGGCTTTGCAGCAGGCTCATCTCAACCAGAGCAGCCTCATCTACAGGCGTTTCCGCGGCTTGCGGGTAGCGCGTCAGCGCGATCGATTTGGCGGGAGGTATCTCGTCATAAACCGCGTGCCAGATTTCTTCCGTCAGGAACGGCATGAACGGCGAGAGAAGCCGCAGTGCCGCTTCAAAGACGCTGGCAAGCGTGGTAAGCGCGGCTTTCGTCGCGGCCTTGTCTGCAGTCTCGGAGAAATCGAGCCGCAGTTTGACAATTTCCAGATACCAGTCGCAGAAGCTGCCCCAAAAGAACTGATAGATGGTGTTGGCGGCATCGTCGTAGCGATAGTTTTCAAGCGACTGATTGACTTTCTTGGCAGTCGAGTGCAGTTCAGCGACAATCCAGCGTTCTTCGAGCGGGGCATCGGCAGCAACTGCGGGCATCGAGCCTAGAGCGGCTGGATCGACCGCAATGCCGATCTCGGCGGCGCGATCCACGTTCATGAACAGGAAGCGCGCCGCGTTCCATATCTTGTTGGCGAAGGCGCGATACCCTTCAGTGCGAGCCACATTGAAGGCGATGTCTGTGCCGGGCGAGGCCATCGACGCCAGCGTGAAGCGCACCGCATCCGTCCCGTATTGCTTAACGATCTCAATCGGGTCAATGACGTTGCCCTTCGTCTTCGACATCTTCTCGCGGTTGGCGTCGCGCACCAAGGCGTGGATGTAGACTTCGCGGAAGGGAACTGATTCACCGAGCGGCCGCGGGCTCCCGTCAGGCATCGGCACATCGCCTGCAAACCAGCAACCGAGCATGATCATCCGCGCTACCCAGAAGAAGAGGATGTCGAAGCCGGTGACCAAAAGGCTCGTCGGATAAAACGCGTCGAAATCCCCGCGATTTTCCGCGGTGATATTCGGCCAGCCAAAGACAGAAACCGGCAGCAGCCCCGATGAAAACCAGGTATCGAGTACGTCGGTCTCCTGCGCGATCTGCGTTGAGCCGCAATGTGCGCAGGCGGTCGGATCGACACGCGCAACGGTGATCTGGTGGCATGTGGCGCAATGCCATGCCGGAATTCGATGTCCCCACCAAAGCTGGCGGCTGATGCACCAGTCGTGGATGTTTTCCATCCAGTTGAGATAGGTCTTCTCGTATTGCTCCGGCGTGAAGCGGATAGCCTTTTCGCCGTTCGGACCCGGCTTGACGGCGGCAATGGCCTTATCGGCCAGCGGCTGAATTTTGACGAACCACTGCGTTGAAAGGCGCGGCTCAACTACTGTCTTGCAGCGGTCGCAATGGCCCACGTTGTTGGTGTAGTCCTTCACTGCGGCCATCAGGCCCAACTCTTCGAGATCGGCCACAACCCGTTTGCGCGCAACGTAGCGATCAAGACCTGCGTAAGCTCCACCTTCGGCGGTGATATGGGCCGTATCGTCCATCACGTTAATTGAAGGCAGGTGATGCCGCTCGCCGATTGCGAAGTCGTTGGGGTCGTGCGCCGGAGTCACCTTCACAGCGCCGGTGCCGAAGTCGCGGCTTACCCATTCGTCCAGAATGACGGGGATCTCGCGGTTCATCAGCGGGAGGCGCAGCTTCTTGCCGTGCAAATGCCGATAGCGCTCGTCTTCGGGATGAATGGCTACCGCCACATCACCGAGCATCGTTTCCGGCCGCGTGGTCGCGACGGTCAAAAACTCGCCGGTATCCTTACCGTTCGCATCGATGACCGGATAGCGAATCTCCCACAAGTGGCCCTTGTGCTCGTCGTAGACAACTTCAAGGTCACTTATTGCAGTCTGGCACCGCGGACACCAGTTGACGATGTACGCGCCGCGATAGATTAGCTCCTGCTCATACAGGCGGACGAAGGCCTCGCGCACCGCAACCGAGAGGTGGTCGTCCATTGTGAAGTATTCGCGCTGCCAGTCAACCGAGGCGCCCAGGCGCTTCATCTGGTCCAGGATGGCACCGCCGTAGTGGCGCTTCCACTCCCAAACGCGCTCCACGAAGGCCTCGCGGCCCAGCTTCTGGCGCGATGTGCCTTCTTCAGCCAACTGGCGCTCAACCATCATCTGCGTGGCGATGCCGGCGTGATCGGTGCCCGGCAGCCAGAGAGCGCGCCGTCCCGACATGCGCCGCCAGCGGGTTAGAATGTCCATCTCCGTTTGGTTGAGCATGTGGCCCATGTGCAGGCGGCCAGTAACGTTGGGCGGCGGCAGAAGGATTGTAAAAGGGGACTGGCCGTCTAAGCGTTCTTTCTGGTTGGCCGTGTTGGGAGTTGGTTGCGCGAACAGTTTCTCGCGCACCCAGTATTCGGCCCAGCGGTCTTCAATGGCGGTAGGGTCGTAGGCTTTAGGCAGGTCGTGAGGCATGGGGTTTTTGAGTGTGGCCCCGTGGGTCTGACCCTTCTGAATAATGGGTTTCGAGCGATGGGACTACCCCTAACTCTAGCAGATGAGGGCCTGCAACACTCGAGCCACAGGACGGGAATCGGAGTCCGCCGCTACGGAAAGGGCCGCACCTTTTAGGGGTGCGGCCCTGATTAATCCGTGGTTGTTCTTTAGAACGGGTTTATTTTGCCCAAACCCTTCTTTTTCTTCTTCTTGCTGGACGATTCGTCGCTCAGGTCGGTCTTTGTCTTCTTGTGCTTGGAGCCGGCAGCTTCATTCGGTGCAGTGGGCGCCGTGCCAGGCTTGACCTCATTCACTTGAAGTGGCGCCTCGGCAGGCTTTTCAGCAGCGGGCAGGGCAGTATTGGTTGGGCCAACCGGCTTAACCAGCGCGTTCGGGTCGGTTGCGGCATTTCCTGAGGGCGCGCTCACAATCGATACGCCCACCCCGGTTCCACCAGCCGGCGCTTCCATCTGGATCGGCGCTGCGGAAGGCTGATCGGTACGCGGCGGTTCGTTCACTCCGGTCGGAGTAACGGCGGCTGCAGGCTCGGCAGGCTTCCCGGCATTGATCGCGGCCTGGAAGATATCCTTGTTTTCGTTGGTTACATCGGGTGCGTAAGTGCGCTTGGGGTCATCCAGACTGGGTTCGCCCACGTGCACTGCCTCAACCACAGTCGGTCCGCGCTTGATGAGGCCTAGAGTCTTGTCGGTAAAGTGCAGAGCCTGGCGGCTGCGCTCCTCGGCGTCGCTCTCGGCAATGGCTGCCTGCGTGGGCTCGGGAACTTGACGGTTCATCGCCACCAGCCGGTCTCGTGCGTCTTCAACGTGGGGAGCCATGGGATACCGAGTAATCACCTTGCTGTAAGCGGCAGCGGCTCGGTCGTCGTATACCGAGGCCAGCCTCTCGCGGATGGCGCCGGGCAGGTTGGGCGCTAACCGCACATTGCGTGCTTCGCCTGCATAGGCGTCGCCAATCGCAAGCAGTGCCTGGTCGCTCTTGGAATAGAGCGGGAAGGTATCCACGACGGTCTTCAGCCGCGCGATGGCGGCGTTGAAGTTCTCGCGGCTATGGTAGTAGAGGCCAATCTGGGTTTCACGTTCGGCCAGAACTTCCTGCACATCGCGCAGCTTCTGCTTGGCGCGGGGTATCAGCGCCGAGTCAGGGAACATGTTAATCATGTCCCTGTATGCCTTTTCGGCTTCCTGTGCGTTGGTGTAATCGCGGTCGGGCTTTTCCATCTGCTGGTAGTAGATGTCGCCCACCTTCATCTTCGCTTCGGCAGCTTCAGGAGCGTCAGGGAAGAAGGTAATGAAGTCGTTATACTCGGCCTCGGCCTGCGTCAGCGCCGCCGTGCCGCCTTCCTTGAACCAGCTGTCACCCACCGACAACTTCGCGCGCATCCGGTATTCCGAGTCAGGATAGGTGTTCAGCAGCGTCTGCAGATCGAGCCGGGCCACGTCAAAACGGCCCTTTTTCAGGGCGGTCATGGCCTTGTCGTAGAGTTCCTTGTCGGGCTGCTTTGACGCAACATTGCCCAGCGGATTGGCGCTCAGGTCCTGTTTCTTCTTGTGTACGGGCTTCCTCACCCGGGCTTCGGCCGAAACCGCACCCAGTACCAGCACCGCCAATGCCACCGCAGCAAACTTTCTAGACAACCGGTTCATACCACCTCATTGCGGCGGCGGCCAGTGTTGAGGCCCTCCACCTGTTTAAAGCTTTTCTTCAAAAATTTTACTCTTCGCAACTTATCGCTGGCCTGCTGCCACACGGGCGGCTGCCAGCAGCGCACGCGCATCCTCTTCCGGGTGTCCCGCGCCAAACACGGCATTGCCTGCAACCAGCAGTTCCGCTCCTGCTTGGACGACCTGGGCTACCGTGTCGTGAGCCACGCCGCCATCCACTTCGATTCTAAATGCCAGGTCCAGTTTCTTGCGCAATTCGGCCAGGTGTCGGATCTTGTCGAGTGAAAAGGGTATGAATTCCTGCCCGCCAAAGCCCGGATTCACGCTCATGATGAGCACGTGGTGCACCATGGGTAGAATGTCAATGATCAAGTCGACCCGGGTGGCCGGATTCAGCACCACGCCCGGCTTCATGCCGTGATGGGCAATCAGCTCCAGCGAACGGTGCAGGTGCGTGCAGGCCTCGTAGTGGACGCTCAGCCAGTTGGCGCCCGCCTCGGCAAAATCGGCTATGTATTCGTTGGGATTCTCGATCATCAAGTGGCAGTCCAGCGGCAGGCGCGTTACCTTGCGCAGGCACTTCACCACCGGTGGCCCCAGGGTGATGTTGGGCACAAAATGACCATCCATCACGTCCACGTGGATGACCGTGCCGCCGCCGCGCTCAGCAGCGGCAACCTCATCTGCCAGATGGGCAAAGTCGGCCGACAAGATCGAAGGCAGCAGTTCAACCATTAGGACTCTTGACGCAGAGGATTTTTGGCGTAACTCCTTGCCCCGTCAGTGTATCAGCGGAGACGGTCGCGGGTCTTCGCTTTGGCAGGGAAAACTAGGAGCCGGAAGCCGCCGGTCTGAACTTGCTCGAGAACACCCGGCCCACCCCACGCAGGATGGCCTTGATCGGCCAGTGCCCCTCAGCATCCAGAAAGAAGATTTCGCCCGTGCGCCTGGCCTCGGGCCGGTAGTACCACCGCTTGAGCAGCGCAAGATGCGCTTGCCTGACGGTTGCCGATGGTCCATCTGAAGGCTCAGCAAGCGACGCCAGCGCCGCTTCCAGCCGCGCCTCGAGCACCCCGCGTGCCAGTTTCGCGGCGGCAGCGACTCCAGCATCGGCTGCTGTCTCTGGCGTCGAATCGACCTCCCCCGCAGGGCTCTTACTGATCCCTGAACCCTGAACCCTGATCCCTGTAGTCTCCGGGACCGGTTCAATCGCCATCGGTTGGGCAAAAAGCGATGTCGACCCCGATTGTTCGTTCTGGATCCTCATGCCGAGCGTCGAGAAAGCGGCTGGCCCACGCAACTGGCCATTCTCAAGCAGAAAAACAGCCACCTCATCCGGATTAGCAGAAGCCTGCAGCAGAACGCCCCGCAACCGGCTGAGCGGTCGAACCAGCTCACTCGCCAGCGCCCGCACTTGTTCCACCCGTTGCACCTGGGCATGGAGTGCGGCAGCGGACTCGAATTCCAGGTTTGCCGAGGCCTGGTCGCGTTCGGTGCGCAGAACCACCAGCTGGCTCTCTCCGCGCGTGGCCAGAAAGCTCTCCACCGCCGCGGCCTCCTCGCCGTAGCGCTCGTCCGTGCACCCCTTGTAGCAGGGCGCCAGGCACATCTTCATTTCCGAATAAACGCATCCGGGATGGCTCGGATTGGGGTCCAGATCGTCCGTGCAACGGCGGAGCAGAAACAGCTTCAGCGCTTCTTCCGAATAGCGCTCGGCTGCGGCCCTCGACGAAAACGGTCCATAAGCCCAATCTGCCTCGCGCTGGCTGGGCCTTTGCGTCACAGTGATTCGCGGATAAGGATTGCCACCAAGGAACCGCACAAACGCCGGCGCCCGCAGGTGCATCCGCTCCAGCGCTTTCGCTCCGTAAATCCCTTGGAGCAGGTCAAACTGAACGAGAAGCGACTCGAACTCGGACCCCGTGAGCCGCCACTCGATGCGCCGCACCCGCCCCGCCAACTGCAGCCGCCGAGGATGCTTCACCGATGGCTGCAGCAGCCGTTCCAGGCGCGCCCTCAGGTTCGGCGTCCGGCCGATGTAGGGCTCCGAATGAGCCTCCGCGCCATAGAGCGCGAAAACCGCTGAGCTTTGCGGCAGTTGCGCCAGCGCAGCTTCTGGGTTGGCCGGGTCGAAGGGCAGCGATGGAGATTCGTTCGGCAAAGGTTCTCCCGCTCAGGCTCCCGCCACCGTCATTCCGTCAATGCGGAGCGTGGGAGAAGCAACCGCGCCGCGAAATTCCAGGTCGTTGCCGATCGCAGTCACATTCATCAGCATCTCCGCCAGATTGCCTGCAATCGTTACCTCTTCCACTGCATGCGTAAGCCGGCCGTTCTCGATCCACAATCCGGTCGCCCCGCGCGAGTAGTCGCCGGTCACTATGTTGGTGCCGAAACCCATCAGGCTGGTCACGTAGAGCCCTGCCTGAACATCTCGAATGATCTCCTCCGGCGAAAGTGTTCCCGGCTCAAGATAGAGATTGCCGCAGCCGATGCCAGGCGTGCCTGCCAGCCCCCGCGAAGCGTTGTGCGTGGACTTCATTCCCAGCTTGCGGGCCGTGTAGGTGTTGAGCAGGTAGCTTCGCAGTGTGCCTTCTTCCACAACCACCGTCCGTTGCGAGGGCAGGCCTTCACCGTCAAAAGGCGAGGTCCCGAAGCCGCCCGCGCCCGTGGGCAGCATCATCTCGTTGTCGTCGACAATGGTGAGATTCGACGCGGCGATCTTTGCGCCCAGCTTGTCGGCCAGAAACGATGCACTACGCCAGATAGAGTCGCCCGACGCAGCCTCAAACACCGACCCGATCAGCGACCGAGCCACCTCCGGCGCAAAGACAATCGGAACCCGCTGCGTAGGCACGCGCCGTGCTCCCAGCCGCCGCAGCGTGCGTCGAGCCGCCTCCTTGCCAATCGCTTCAGGCGATTCGAGATCCGCGAGCCGTCGCGCACTGGTCCACCAGCCATCGCGTTGCATCTGTCCGTTCGCATCCATGGCCAGCGGAGCAGCCGAAACACCTGCGTAGCTAGTGCGATATCCGCCCACAAAGCCGCGCGAGTTGGCCAGCACCATGCGTCCGGTAGCCGCGTCAAAGCTGCCGCCGTCAGAGTTGGTAATGCGTGGATCCGCAGCCAGCGCAGCGGCTTCAGTACGGCGCGCCCACTCGATGCGCTCCGGCCCTTCGAGCGAGTAAACGTCGTCGTAATAGAGGTGCAGATCGCCGCTCAGTGAGCCGAACTCGCTCGTCTCCGGCAGCCCGGTGAACGGGTCTTCCTCGGTGACTTTAACCAGCGCCATCGCGCCGTCCACAAGCTGGCGAATCCCGTCCGCCGTCAGATCACTGGTGGACGCCGAAGCCGATCTTCTGCCGCTGAACACGCGCAGTCCCAGTCCCCGCGAGCCTGATTCCTTGAGCGTTTCCACCTCGCCCATGCGCACGTTCACGCTGAATTCGTCGCCCTCGCGGACCACCGCTTCAGCGTCAGTGGCTCCTGCCTTCATGGCCAGAGCCACAACGTCAGCGGTCAGGGATTCCAGGTCGAGTGTGGTCACATCAGGTTGGGCAGCAGCGTCAGGCATGGTTCCACACTAACAAATCGGCGGGATCGCTGTGGGCTTTGAGGCGAACTCAAACGTTCGCTTATAAGGTTCGTTTCAAGGCCGAAAGGTTCGCTTATAGGGTTCGTTTCTACCAGCAAAGGTTTGCCTATAAGGTTGCGATTCTTCGATACCTTAACCCCCCACGGTGCGTAATCTCCGGGGTAGGCAGCTCACAAGGTTGCGAAAAGCGGGCTGAGGTTGTCTGGGAATACCCAAAAAGCGCTCAAAATGGGCCCAAAACAGGCTTAAAACGTGCTAATTGCACGCTTTTAGCGCTGTTTTTGTTGGTTTTTGCTGTCTGTGGGGGTGCTCGGCGGAGCCAAGTCCCTGGCGGGCTTGGGTGAATCGACGGTGATCCAGGGCAATCGCATGAACAGCGTTTTAGATCATGGAGGGGGTCGCGCCGCCCCGACGGGGCGGCACACTCCTTTTTGGGCGCCATCCCCGGATTGCGTCCGCTGCGGCGGACTTCATCCGGGGCTATTTTCGATTGGGAGAACCCCCGGCTTTGCCGGG
>OBLW0100000899.1_pt1 | contig 25666 bp, 24 predicted proteins | sample 1520161 | NCBI WGS metagenome assembly OBLW01 (sample SAMEA3539309, study PRJEB22396) | soil metagenome | biome: tundra; feature: field; material: soil | place: USA | collected 2010-05 | depth 0.15 m | reverse complement strand
TGAACAGACCCACCAGCCACAGGCAGGGTGTCAGCACCGGTCGGGGATCGACCACGGCGACCACCAGGGCTGTCACGGCGAACGCGAGCGCGATGGTCGCCAGACCCTGCACGACCCCGATCGCGCCCAGTGCGAGCACCGGCCACCGCGTCGCGGGGACCTCGGACAGCAGTCGGCGGTCGAATGGGCGCGTCAAGGCGTTGAGCCCACACTGATCGCTGGGATGTGCTGGGTGCCGATCCGCCTGCGGAACGTCCAGTATGTCCACGACGTGTAAACCAAGACGACGGGGGTGAACACCGCTGCCACCCAGGTCATGATTGTCAGGGTGTAGGCCGTGCTGCTCGCGTTGGTCGTCGTCAGGGAGTACACGGCATTGGTAGTGGACGGCATCACGTCCGGGAAGAGCGCCAGGAACAGGGTTGCCACTGCGGCGCCGATCGCGACGAACGTCCCGACGAACGCCCACCCCTCGCGATGACGAGACACGGCGAACAGTCCGGCAAGCAGGGCGACTGCCGCCACAACCGAGGCGACCCAGGACCCGATCGAGCCGGTCGACACGTTGATGGTGACGAGCAGGACTACGGCCAGCGCGGCCGCCACGGCGCCGAGCTTGATCGACAGGGTTCGGGCCTCGTGCCTGATGTCGCCCTCGGTCTTCAGCGCGATGAAGATCGCACCGTGGGTCAGGAAGAGCGCCACGGTGGTCAGCCCGCCCAGCAGCCCGACCGGGTTAAGCAGCGTGAACAGGTTGCCCGTGTACTCCTTGGCGGCATTGATCGGCAGGCCCATCACAACGTTGGTCAGCGCGACTCCCCACAGCAGGGCGGGGATCGCGGAACCGACGAAGATGGCGACGTCCCAGCGCTCGCGCCAGGTCGGGTCGTTCACCTTGCCCCGGTAGTCGAAGCCGAGCGCTCGCACGATGAGCGCGACCAGGATGATCAGCAGTGGCAGGTAGAGACCGCTGAACATCGTGGCGTACCAGTTCGGGAAGGCCGCAAATGTCGCACCGCCAGCAGTGAGCAACCACACCTCATTGCCGTCCCAAACCGGGCCTATCGTGTTCAGCAGCACCCGTTTCCGCACTTCGCCCTGCTCACCCCGGCCGAGGACAGGCATCAGCATGCCGACACCAAAGTCAAAGCCCTCCAGCACGAAGTAGCCGGTCCACAAGATGGCGATCAGGATGAACCAGACGGTGGTGAGCTCCATGATGTCCCTTAATGTCTTGGTCGGCGGTCGCGTGGTAGCGGTTGTCAGTAGGCGAAGACGAGGGGGGCGTTCTCGTCCCGATCGGCGAGGTCGACGGGCTCCTCGAAGTCCGGAGCCCCCATCGCGATGTACTTCAGCAGCAGCCTCGTCTCGATGACGGCCAGGACGCCATACAGCAGGGTGAAGGTAATCAGCGAGGTCAGGACCTCGCCGGCAGACACAGAAGGGGAGACTCCGTGGGCGGTTGTCATGACGCCGAAGACGATCCATGGCTGTCGCCCGGTCTCGGTGAAGATCCAGCCGAAGCTGTTGGCGAACAACGGAAGCAGCGGCGTGGCCACGACTGTCCAGAACCACACGCGGTGGCGCGGGATACGGTCGCGTCGGGTTGACCACAACACGGCGACGGCGATTAAGGCACCCAGCATCCCGAGCCCGATCATGATCCGGAAAGACCAGTAGGTCAGGGGGATGGTCGGGGTGTAGTCCTGGCTGAACGTGAGGGCTGCGGCGTCCTGGCCGTATTGCCTCTGGTAGGCGGCCCTGATCTGGTTGATGCCTTCGACGGAACTGTCGAAGTGCCCGGTGGCCAGGAAGCTGAGCAGCCCCGGCACCTTGACGGAGAACTTCTCCTGGCTTCCGTCCAGCGAGCCGATCGTCAAGAGCGAGAATGGTGCGTTGCTGCCCACGGAGTTGTACAGCGCCTCGGCTGAGGCCATCTTCATTGGCTGAACTTCGGTCATGACCTTGCCCTGGAGGTCTCCTGAGACCATGACGCCCAGAGCCGAGACGAGGGTGACCCAGGCGCCGACTCGAGTGGCACGTCGGTACATGCTCGCGTTGCTGCCCACGTTCGGCTTGCGCAGATGCCACAGACCCACAGCCATGACCAAAGCGCCACCAACCATGTACGCGCCCGTCATCGTGTGCGGGAACGTCACCAGCTGGACCTTGTTGGTCAGCACGGCAAGGAAGTCGGTCAGCTCTGCGCGCCCCGTTACCGGGTTGAAGCGGTAGCCGACCGGGTGCTGCATCCAGGAATTGGCGGCGAGGATGAAGTACGCCGACAGCAGGGTGCCAACGGCGACAAGCCACATGCAGGCTGCGTGAAGCTTGGGCGGGAGCTTGTCCCATCCGAAGATCCACAGGCCCAGGAAGGTGGACTCGAGAAAGAAAGCGAGCAGGGCCTCGATGGCCAGCGGTGCGCCGAAGATGTCGCCCACGAAACGCGAGTAGTCGCTCCAGTTCATTCCGAACTGGAACTCCTGGACGATGCCGGTGACCAGACCCAAGGCGAAGTTGATCGTGAACAGCTTGCCGAAGAACTTCGTGAGCCGCAGCATCTCGGGGTTGCGATGACGCAGCCAGGCGGTTTCGAAGCAGGCGACGATGGCCGACAGGCCGATCGTGACCGGGACGAAGAAGAAGTGGTAGACGGTCGTGATAGCGAACTGCCATCTTGCGATGTCCACGGCGTGCATGAGGCTCCTTCAGTCCACTGGTTACTGCGGGGGCTGCCAGACTACGAGTCCTGAGGCGCAATTTCGTGCTGACCTATAGTGATGTGTCGCACCCATTCAGAAAGGTTGGGTACCATTGAGTGGTCCGCCTGATTGGGCGGTGCCGGGGGCGAGGCGGATGGAGAACTTATGCGGTGGTGCTGGAGGGCGCTCAGCGCGGCCTCTGTTGCCGCCGTTCTCCTGGTGGCCCTCGCGATGCTGCTTTTCACCCCGGGCCCGGCGATCGCCAGCCAGTCCGAGTCTGTCTGGCAGCCGCACCCGAACAACCCGGCCGCGCTGGCACGCCTTTACAACGTCAACCGGGTCGCCATGCAGACCGCGGGGGCCCCGTTTTCGCATTGGTCGGTGAAGGGCCGTCAGTTCCTGACCTTCGACCCGCGTGGCAATGGCCGGATCGTCGAGGTGTTCGGAGATCTGAGTACGGCAGATCGGATTGCCGTGCTGGTGCCTGGGGTCTCCACCACGGCTGACAACTTCAACACCGGCCTGGGTGGCGTTCGAAACCGTGCTCCGGCTGTGCAGGCCAAAGACCTGTACGAAGCCGCTCGCGCGGCGAGCCCGAGCCAGCACGTAGCCGTGATCGCGTGGCTCGGGTACGACACGCCACAAGGTGTTGGGCGCACTGCTGCGCGTGAGGAGCTGGCCCGAGCCGGCGCAACCGCCCTGGACGGTTTTACCGACGGCCTGGCGGCCATGCGCCCCGAAGCAAGCATCACGGTGATCGGTCACAGCTACGGCTCGGTGGTCACTGGTCTGGCCGCCGCTGATCTGCCTTCGCAGGTAAAGGACCTGGTGGTGGTGGGCAGCCCGGGTATGGGTGTCTCGCGCGTTGCGGACCTGCACACGTCGGCGCACGTCTGGGCGGGCCAGTCAGCTCAGGACTGGATCGACTGGTTGCCTGCATTCCAGGTGTGGGGTGCGGGGCACGGACCTATGCCCACGACCCCCGGCTTCGGCGACACTGTTTTCGGCACCAAAGGGGTCATCGACCATGACCACTACCTGGCGCCGGGCACGCAGTCCCTGACCAACATCGTCAAGATCGTTCTCGGACGCGACTCATCCGTCACTGGGCCCAACTCGTCGGCCCTGCCGGCTCAGGCGTCCGGGTAGCCGTCCGGGTTCTGCTTCTGCCAGCGCCAGGAGTCCTGGCACATGTCATCGATCGTGCGGGTGGCTGTCCAGCCAAGCTCGGCGTTGGCACGGCCTGGGTCGGCATATGACGCCGCGATGTCTCCAGGGCGGCGCCCGACAACCTCATAGGGCAGCGGACGGCCCACTGCCCGCTCGAACGCATGCAGCATCTCGAACACGCTTGACCCCCTTCCGGTGCCGAGGTTCCAGGTGCTGACGGCCGCGTCTGTGGACGCCAGCCGCTCGAGCGCGGCGACGTGACCGGCCGCGAGGTCTTCCACGTGGATGTAGTCACGCAGGGCGGTGCCGTCGGCAGTGCCATAGTCGTCGCCGAAGATCCGCAACCTCTCGAGGCGACCGACGGCGACCTGGCAGATGTAGGGCAGCAGGTTGTTCGGGATGCCGGACGGGTCCTCGCCGATGGTGCCAGAAGCGTGTGCGCCGACCGGGTTGAAGTAGCGCAGGATTGCGATCCGCCAGCTCGGCTGAGCCACCGCGACATCACGAAGGACCTGCTCGATCATCACCTTGGTCCAGCCGTACGGGCTGGTCGCCGAGGTGGGGAAGTCCTCTTTCATCGGCACGGCAGCCTCAGCGCCGTACACCGTGGCAGATGACGAGAATACGAGCTTTGAAACCGCGTGACGCTCCATCGCCGCGACCAGCGAGAAGGTCGAGCCGAGGTTGTTCTCGTAGTACGTCAGAGGCATCTTGACGCTCTCGCCTACGGCCTTGTGCCCGGCGAAATGGATGACCGCGTCGATCTGCTCGTGCGCAAAGAGGCTCTCGGTCCGCTCGACGTCGCGCAGGTCGAAGGCATGGACTGACAGGTGCTCGCCCGTGATTGCCTCGAGCCGCTTGACCACCGCTGGCTTGGAGTTTCCGAAGCTGTCCACGATCAGGACGTCGTGCTGGGCGGCAAGGAGCTGGACGACGGTGTGTGAGCCGATGTAGCCGGCCCCACCGCAGACAAGAACACGCATGTGCTTACGGTATGCCGCCTCGGGCACACCTGTTGTCGGCGCCCCGATCGCGTGCTCTCATGGAGTGTGAGCGTGGTGCGACCGGTTCGGGCGGCGGTGGAACGTGTGGTGACCCCTGATGGTCAGCGCAACGTGTGGTTCGTCGGCCACGACACCGAGTGCGCGGTGATCGATCCAGCAGGCGCGGTGGGGGAGCTTTTCGGCCGCTGTGAGCTGCGCCGGCTTCGCGCGATCCTGTGGACCAGTCTCCGGCCCGAATCCGTCCAAACCGCAATCACCCTGGCCGACCAGACGGGGGCTGTGACGTATCTCCATACGGACGATCTGGTTCTCTGGCGGGAGGCTGAGCCAGAGCGTCGGCCGCAGAGCTCTGTCCCTCGGGGCCTGGTGCTCAATATCGGAGGCATCCGCCTCCAGTCGATTCCCACTCCGGGGGTCACCCCCGGCGCTCTGTGCTGGTATGCCCCGGCGTTGTCCGCCGTGTTCACCGGCGAGACGCTGGGCCAGCACGGCTGGGGCGGGGCGGACCTTGCGGCATTTGGCCGCTCGACCCTGATCGCCTCGATCCGGGTCGGGCTGTTCTCGCTACCGTCGCAGACAGTAGTGCACCCGGGGCGAGGCGCTGATACTCGTATCGGCACCCAGCGGTGGGACCGCCGATTCTGGAGCTGATGCGCGACGGGGCAGGTGCGGGTCAGCTCCATTCAGATGTGGTTGCCCCGGTAGCCCAGCCCCGGAAATGTCGGGGGATCGGACGACTTCACCGGTACGGTCATCCGGGGGGCCAAATGCAGGGTGGGCGAGATCTTTGCCTACGGCACGCCCAGCGCTCCGTTGAGCGCGTCGGGTGGTCCATGGCGGATCGGGGGGCAAACCCGGCAGCGCGCGACGTTCCCTGCGGTGCCTGGGCAGCGCACGGTAGAGACCCTTGAAGGGGCTCGGGCTGGCAGCGGGCTGCCAAACCCCTCAGACCCGCAGTGAGCAGAGCGGACGCCGACGAGGTTCTGAGGGGGTGACACTATCTGGGGATGATCACTGACTTGCCGGTGGTGCGCCGGCCTTCGAGGTCCTCGTGCGACTGGCGCGCCTGATCCAGGGTGTACCGGGCCCCGACGCGCACCGACAGCTCGCCTGAGGCAACCCACCCGAACAGCTCGCGCGAGCGCTCGAGCAGCTCATCGCGGGCTGCGACATAGTCCCCCAGAGTCGGTCTGGTGAAGAACAACGAACCCTTGGACTGCAACAGCTGCGGATCCACCGGTGCCACCTTCCCGCTCGCGGACCCGTAGGACACGAACATGCCGCGCGGGCGCAGGCTGTTGATGCTGCCGTCAAAGGTTGTCCGTCCCACACCGTCGTAGACCACGTCGACGCCCCGGGCGCCGGTGAGACGGATGACCTCGGTAGCGACGTCTTCGGTGTCGTAGCGGATGACCTCGGTGGCACCGGCCTCGAGGGCAAGAGCTGCCTTGCTTGCGGAGGATGTCGTCGCTATCACGCGCACCCCCCGGTTGGCCAGCACCTGCGCGAGCAGGAGTCCGACCCCGCCGGCCGCCGCATGAACCAACGCGGTCTCGCCGGGTCGAGCGGGGTAGGTCGAGCGGGTCAGGTACTGCGCGGTCAGTCCCTGGAGGAGGACCGCACCCGCCGTCTCGTCGTCGATGCCGGCGGGAACTGGAACCGCACGCATGGCTGGGACAATGGCCTGCTCGGCGTATCCGGCGCCGGGGACCATCGCCCACGCGACGTGATCCCCCTGTTGATAGCCGCTCACCCCGTTGCCGACGGCGCTCACGACTCCGGCGCCTTCCGAGCCGGCGATGAACGGGGTCGGGAACGGGTAGGCGCCTGTGCGGTAGTAGACGTCGATGTAGTTGACCCCGGCTGCCGCGACGTCCACGCGCAGCTCGCCCGGGCCAGGGCCTGGTGAGGGTAGGTCCTGGGCGACCAGCACCTCTGGGCCACCGCTGTGAGTGACGACTACTGCACGCATGCGCGCCTCCTGGTCGGACTGGGCAGCGGCCGGTGCCGCGGGTTGGGCCTCTCGTTGCCTCAGCAGCCTATGGCCTGCAACCGAAGGGGGTCAGGGTGTTGCTCAATGCGTTAGTGACGACTAACGTATTGTCATGCCCGACATCCTGTCTGCCGCGGCCGAGCCCACAAGGCGCCGGATCCTGCAGCTGCTGGCGTCGGGGCCGCGCACGGTCACCGATCTGGCCGCAAACTTCACAGTGACCCGTTCGGCAATCTCTCAGCATCTCGGAGTGCTTACCGAGGTGGGGCTGGTGGTTGGCCGCAAGGAGGGCCGACAACGCATCTACAGCGAGGTGCCCTCAGGAATGGCTCAGTTGCGGCTGGAGCTTGAGAGATTCTGGACCACCGAGCTTGATCTCCTGGTTGCGGATGCAACCGCACGCACTTCCGATCGATGACCCAGCTGATCCCCAGAGGAGAACCAGAATGTTTGCTGAGAAGACCGTCCTACTGCCGGTGTCGACCGACGAGGCCTTCGCCCTGATCACCGAACCCGACCGGCTTCGTCGCTGGAAGACGGTGTCGGCCCGCGTGGACCTGCGTGCCGGCGGCCAGTACCGCTGGACCGTGATTCCGGGCCACGTTGCGGCGGGAACGTTTGTTGAGGTGGAGCCCGGCCGGCGGATCGTGTTCGGCTGCGCTGGGAAGGCAGCCAGACCTCGGCCCGGACGCTTCGACAGTCACCGTCACCCTCGAACCCGCCGAGGGCGGCACTTGGGTCCACCTTGTGCATCACGGTCTGACTGATGAGCAGGCGGCAAGTCACCTTCAGGGCTGGAACCACTTCCTCGCACGCCTAGAGCGGGCTGCATCCACCGGTGACGCGGGCCCAGATGAGTGGGCGGCAGCGCCAGCCGAGCTCACCCCGCTCACCTCGGCGCAGGCGTCGTTGGCGGTGTGCCAGGACGTTCTGCGCAGGATCAGCGAGGGTGACCTCAACAAGCCAACCCCATGCAGCGAGTTCACGATCGGCCAGCTCGCCGACCACCTGATCGGCTCGATGCTCAGCCTCGGCGCCATGGCGGGGGCAGCCGTGATCCCAGCCGATGCCGGCACGGTGGAGTCGCGGGTGGCCTTCGCGGCCCAGCAGGCGCTGGAGGCGTGGGACAGGCGAGGACTCGAGGGCACCGTGAAGCGAGGCGAGCGGGATATGCCGGCTGTTCTCGCGGCGAGCATCGTCTCCTTGGAGCTCCTGGTCCACGGCTGGGACTTCGCGGTCGCCACAGGCCAACAGGTCACCGTTTCGGACGAGGTCAGCCGCTACGTGCTTGACCTCGCATACGAGGTCATCTCCCCGCAGGCTCGTCAACGCGGGTCACTTGCCGGCGCCGTCGAGGTCGGACCCGACGCGGACATCCTCGAACGGCTCATAGCCTTCTCGGGTCGAACCGCGGCCTGAGGAGCTTCCACCCATCACAACGACGAAAAGGAGCACGACATGGCAAAGTTCATCCCTCTTGTACAGGGGGCCCGCAACACCCCAGGCAGACATCACGCCCGAAGGGGGCGAGCAGCTCCTGCAGGCGTGGAACGCCTGGATGGGCAAGGTCGGCGACGCCCTGCTCGATGGCGGTGCGCCCTTCGCCGGCCGCACCGCTGTTGCCGGCGATGGCTCACGACCAGCGCCAGCGACCTGAACGGTTACACCATCGTCCAGGCCCCTGACCTCGCCGCGGCCAAGACTCTGTGCGGCGGTAACCCCTTCCTCGATGACGCGACGGCGGACTTCGTCGTCGAGATCTACGAGCTCGCGCCCATGTGACCCGAGTGAACGGAGCTGATCCACACAAGCCCAGGCGGACTCCACTGCGGACGCTCGCATCGTGGTCGGAACACCTGGGTTTGTGGGTCAGCTGCGCTCGGGCAGGACCATGTTCAGGATCATGGACACGATGGAGATGATGATCGAGCCGAGCACCGCGTCCCAGAAGAACTGGTCGACGTGGAAATTGAGGTTGAACTGGCCGGCGAACCACGAGGTCAGCTCCAACATCGCCGCATTGACGATGAGGGCGAACAGCCCCAGTGTCAGGACGATGACCGGTAGTGACAAGACTGTCATGACCGGCTTGATCAAGGCGTTGAGCAGCCCAAAGATCACGGCCACCCACAGGATCGTCACGAGCTGGCTGCTTGTTGAGGCGTTGCCCCCCGCGAGATGGATGCCGGGCACCAGAGAGGCGGCCGCCCACAGGGCAACGCCGTTGACCAGGACCTTGATGACGAATGACTTCATGGCACAAGGGTGGCATGCGGGCGCCCCGCCGCCCACCGTAGCTTGGGCCATACAGTGCAGACATGAGCCCAACCGTCCATCTGCGCGAAGCGCTGGCCGCCGTCCCCGCATACAAGCCCGGCAAGCCCGCCGGGGTACGCGATGGGGTTACGGCATACAAGATCAGCAGCAACGAGAACCCGTACCCACCGTTGCCCAGCGTCGTGCAGGCTGTTGCTGACGGCGCCATGGAGATGAACCGCTATCCCGACATGGCCGTCACTGAGCTGACCGATGCACTCGCACACCGCCTTGGTGTCCCGCTTGAGCACATCGCCACCGGCACCGGCAGCGTAGGGGTCCTCGGGCAGTTCATCGCCGCAACCTGCGACCCGGGCGACGAGGTCATCTACGCCTGGCGTTCGTTCGAGGCGTATCCGATCGTCGTGGCGATCGCCGGAGCTGTCTCGGTGCAGGTCCCGCTCGACGCGCACGCTCGGCACGACTTCGCCGCGATGGCCGCCGCGATAACCTCTCGTACCCGGCTGATCCTGGTCTGCACGCCCAACAACCCCACCGGCCCCGTCGTGCATCAGGACGAGCTCGACGCTTTTCTGGACACGGTCCCCGGCGACATCATGGTGGTCATCGACGAGGCTTATCTCGAGTTCGTCACCGACGACCGTGCCCCCGACGGGCTCGCGACGTACGCCGCGCGGCAAAACGTCGCGATCCTGCGGACGTTCAGCAAGGCCTACGGCCTGGCAGGACTGCGGGTGGGGTATGCCGTGGCCCATGAGCCGGTGGCCCAGGCCCTGCGCAAGACGGCGCTGCCCTTCGGGGTCAGCACCATCGCTCAGCGGGCAGCCATTGCCAGCCTTGCCGCCTTCGACGAGCTGCAGGGGCGCGTTGACACCCTTGTGGCAGAACGCGAGCGCGTGGTGGCCGAACTGCGCTACCAGGGCTGGCGCGTGCCTGAGACGCAGGCCAACTTCGTCTGGCTGCCATTGGGTGCTGACACGATGGCGTTTGCCGCGGCGGCCGATAAGGCTGGTCTGGTTGTTCGGACCTTCGCTGGTGAAGGTGCCCGCTGCACCATCGCCGAGACAGAGGCCAACGACGTGTTGCTCCACGTGGCCCGCGACTTTGTGGTGGCCCGCACGTTCTGAACCGAGTGCTATGGCGCCGTGTGACCCGGGGCGGCACCCCGATTCGTGCGTTGCCCACCCCCTGCAGGTACCGTGTGCTGGCAAGGAATGTGAGCGCCGCCACACACGCGCGCGTGAGTCCCTGCCATGAGAGCATCGATAGGCGGAGACCCCGCTTTGCGTTCATGGCCCGAGGCGAGCTGGCGGTGATCCCGCGTTCGCGAAGAAGGAGTGACTGTGAGCGACAAAGAAGTCGCGGTGCCGCCGGAATCGGTTGATGCCGCTGCCGTCGCAGCGCTGATTGCGCCGGTTCCCGAGATCATCGGCGGGGCGGAGTTCGTCCAGCTGCTGACCCCCGAGGGTGAGCGCGTCGACCATCCCGAATACTCGCCGTACATCGCCGACCTCACTGACGATGACCTGCGTGGCTTCTACCGCGACCAGGTGCTGGTTCGCCGGTTCGATGCCGAAGCCACGGCCCTCCAGCGCCAGGGTGAGCTCGGTCTGTGGGCCAGCCTGCTCGGGCAGGAGGCAGCACAGGTCGGGTCCGGCCGCGCCCTCCGTCCGCAGGACTACGCCTTCCCGACCTACCGCGAGCATGGAGTCGCCTGGTGCCGCGGAGTCAACCCCCTGAACCTGCTGGGGTTGTTCCGCGGGGTCAACCACGGGGGGTGGGACCCGAACCAGAACAACTTCCACCTCTACACCGTCGTCATCGGGGCTCAGACTCTGCACGCTGTTGGCTACGCGATGGGCATCCAGCACGACCACGCCGTCGGCAACGGCGACCCAGACCGGGACGCAGCCGTCATCGCCTACTTTGGTGATGGTGCCAGCGCTCAGGGAGACGTCAACGAGTCCTTCGTCTACGCGGCATCCACGAACGCGCCGGTCGTCTTCTTCTGCCAGAACAACCAGTGGGCCATCTCCCAGCCGGTCGAGCGACAGACCCGGATCCCGCTCTACCAGCGGGCCCGTGGCTTCGGCTTCCCCGGTGTGCGGGTGGACGGCAACGACGTTCTGGCCGTCTATGCCGTGACCAAGGCCGCGCTGAACGCAGCCCGTAGCGGGCAGGGACCGACGCTGATCGAAGCCTTCACCTACCGGATGGGTGCGCACACCACCTCCGACGACCCGACGAAGTACCGCATCTCCGCAGAGGTCGAGGTATGGAAGCTGCGTGACCCGATTGCCCGGCTCAAGGCCTATCTGACGTCCAGCCTCAAGGCCGACATGGCGTTCTTCGAGGCTGTCGAGGTTGAGGCGGACGAGCTCGCCGCGAAGGTTCGCGAGGGCTGCCTGTCCATGCCTGACCCGGAGTCACAGTCGATGTTTGACAACATCTATGTCGAGGAGCACCCGCTGATCGAGGCCGAGCGCGCCGGGTTCGCTGCCTACACCGCGAGCTTTGAGGGAGAACAATGACATGTCGAAGATAACCATCGGCAAGGCTATTAACGCTGGTCTGCGACGGGCCATGGAGCGCGACCCCAAGATCGTCATCATGGGTGAGGACATCGGCAAGCTCGGCGGCGTCTTCCGGGTCACCGAGAACCTGCAGAAGGACTTCGGTGAGGACCGCATCATCGACACCCCGCTGGCTGAGTCGGGCATCGTCGGTACGGCCATCGGCATGGCGCTGCGCGGCTACCGGCCCATCGTTGAGATCCAGTTCGACGGATTCGTGTATCCCGCGTTCAGCCAGATCACGTGCCAGCTCGCCAAGATGCGGGCGCGTTCGCTGGGCAAGATCACGCTGCCCGTGGTGATCCGCATCCCCGTCGGCGGCGGCATCGGCGCGGTCGAGCACCACAGCGAGTCCAACGAGGCCTACTTTGCCCACACGGCAGGTCTGAGGGTGGTCGCGTGCTCGAACGCCGAGGATGCCTACTGGATGATCCAGCAGGCCGTCGAGTCCGATGACCCGATCATCTTCTACGAGCCCAAGCGCCGCTATCACGAGAAGGGTGAGGTGGACCTGACTGCCACCACGGCGCCGCGGCCGTTGTTCAAGGCGCACATCGCCCACGTCGGAGATCAGGTGACCCTGGCGTCCTACGGGCCCATGGTCAAGGTGTGTCTGGATGCTGCCACCGCTGCCGCCGAAGAGGGCAAGTCGATCGAGGTCATCGACCTGCGTTCGCTATCCCCGCTGGACCTCGACGCCTTAGCGACCTCGGTGGAGAAGACCGGCCGGTTGGTCGTTGCTCATGAGGCCTCGACGTTCCTGGGCATGGGTTCTGAGATAGCGGCCGCCATCTCGCAGCGCTGTTTCTATCACCTTGAGTCCCCGGTAATCCGGGTGGGCGGGTACAACCTGCCGTACCCGCCCAGCAGGCTCGAGGAAGAGTTCCTGCCCGACCTCGATCGCGTGCTCGACGGCGTCGACCGCGCACTCGCCTACTGATAGGGAACGGGACCCATAGTCATGGCTGTAAGGCATTTCAACCTCCCGGACCCGGGCGAAGGCCTTCTCGAGGCCGAGATCATCACCTGGAAGGTCAAGGTCGGAGACGTCGTCAAAGTCAACGACATCATCGTAGAGATCGAGACGGCGAAGTCCCTGGTCGAGCTCCCCGCGCCGTATGCCGGCACGGTCACCGCGCTACTCGTGTCTGAGGGCGACACGGTGGCGGTCGGCACTCCGATCATCTCGGTCGACGACGGGCTCGGCGGTGACGTCGCCCCCGTGGTGGCCGCTCCCACAACGACGGTTGCCGGGACCCCGAGGGCAGCGACCTTGGATGACGACGAGCAGATCGAGGCCGGCAAGATCGGTGGCGCTGCTCCTGGCGGCCGGGTCGCGGTGCTGGTGGGTTATGGACCACGAGTGACCGAGGCCAAACGTCGTCCTCGTAAGAGTGCCGGCGCTCAGACCCCGGCGGTCCCGCTCGCCGCGGCGCCCGTCTCCGAACCTGTGGTGACCGGCAAGGCCCTCGCCAAGCCTCCGGTGCGCAAGTTCGCCAAGGACCTGGGCATCAACCTCGCCAAGGTCGTCGGGTCCGGTGAAGGTGGCATCGTCACTCGCGCCGACGTCGAGGCATACGCCGCGGGTGGCGTGGCCGAAGCGGGCAATGGCGCCGGCGCTGGGGCCTACACCGCACCCCTGTTTGCCGCGACCGGTGAGCGTGAGACCCGCATCCCGATCAAGGGAGTACGCAAGCTCACCGCGCAGGCCATGGTCGCCTCGGCATTTACCGCGCCACATGTCACGGAGTTCATCACCGTCGACGTGACCGCGATGATGAGGCTGGTCGAGCGGCTCAGGACCGATCCAGAGTTCAGGGACGTCAAGGTCAGCCCGTTGCTGGTCGTGGCCAAGGCACTGATCATTGCCAGTGGTCGAAACCCCGGGATCAACGCCACCTGGGATGAGTCCGCACAAGAGGTCGTGGTCAAGAACTTCATCAACCTCGGCATCGCCGCTGCGACTCCCCGTGGGCTGATGGTGCCCAACATCAAGGACGCCGACCAGATGTCGTTGCGTGAGCTCGCCGACGCCATGGCCAACCTGGTGTCCACGGCCCGGGAGGGCAAGACGCAACCAGCCGCCATGGCGGGTGGGACGATCACCATCACCAACGTCGGGGTCTTCGGTGTCGATACCGGCACACCCATCCTGAACTCAGGCGAGGCTGCGATCTTGTGCTTCGGCGCGGTCCGGCAGCTTCCGTGGGTGGTCAAGGGCAAGATCAAGCCTCGCTGGGTCACCCAGCTGAGCCTTTCGTTCGACCACCGCCTGGTCGACGGCGACCTGGGTTCACGGTCCCTGGCCGACGTCGCAGCGATCCTGCATGACCCGAGTCAGGCCCTCGTCTGGGGCTGAGTCGGGCCGAAGGGCACTTCGTCGGACTGGATCAGGTAGCCAGCCCGACGATGCCCTTCACGATGAGAACCATAGCGACCACAGCCAGGACGACGGTCACCAGCGCCTGGCCATTCTTCATCAGCCAGGCTCGCCACCTCTGGTAGATCTCTGCTGCGTCCTCCCCACGGAACAGCAGCACCAGCAGGGGTGCGGCGACCCCAGCCGAAGCCACGACGATGAACGCGACCAGGACGACCGCGGCCCATGTTTGGGAGAGCCCAGCCGCCACGACATTACTGACAGCTGCGACCACGACCGCGTAGTTGGGCAGGAACGCACCGAGGACAAACGCCGGCCACGGTGACATCGAGTCCAGCCGCACCATCCATTTCGGCTGCGCTCTCGACTTCGCCACGGCCGCGTGCCGCGATCGCACCAGCAACCAGCCGCCCAGAGCGACCCCGGACGCTATCATGACCCGGCTGGTCCACGGCGAGCTCGACGCTACCTTCGGCTGCTGCGGGTAGAGAGCGATCGTGGCGACTGCCACTGCCGCCAGCGCCAGAGCCCAGCCTGCAACGTAGGCCACCGCTTTCGCGACCCCGCCCTGCGAGGTGACCAGCAGAACTGCGGCCAGCACCGACCAGGGCTGGACCGCCAGCGCCAAGGCGAGCAGCAGCAGCGTCAGTAGCGAAGCAACGTCCATCGAGCCTCTCCCCTCACGGACAGACTAGATGCCAGTGCGCGCTCACTGCGCGAGGCTGGGAACCGCGCCCCCTGCTGTGGCCAGCGTTGCCGCGTCGTTCGCATCCTGCCTGCCGCGGCTCTCATAGGACGAACCGGTGCGGAGCTCGACATGCGGCAGGAACCACACGACGACGAACGCGATGATCATGACCGCGGACCCGATCAGGAACACGAGGTCCATGGATTGGGAGAAACCGACGAGGAAAGGCTTGGCCAGTCGCGGGTCGAGTTGGCTGATGAACGAGGAGTCGCTCAACGGGTTGAGCGCTCCGCTGCCGCCGGTGTGTGCCTGTTGGAGGCTGTGGATGAAGTTGGTGTTGACCTCAGGGCTGCCGGTGGGGGAATGCGGGTCCTTCAGCGCCGCCTGGAACGCGGGGGTCGGAGCGAGGTTGGCGAAGGCGCTTTGAATGCGGTTGGGCACGGCAGTGAACAGGATGGACAAGAAGATGGCGGTGCCCAGGGTGCCGCCGATCTGGCGGGTAATGGTCGCCGATGAGGTGGCCACGCCGATGTCGCGAGGGGAGACGGCGTTCTGCACGGCCAGGGTCAGCGGCTGCATGTTGAAACCGAGGCCGACACCGAAGAACAACATCTGGATCATCGTCTGCCACAGCACCGTGTCGGCTCCGACGAAGTGGAACCCGAACAGCGAGCCGACCAGCAAGGCGCATCCGATGATCGGGAACTGCCGGTATCGGCCCGTCCTAGAGATGATCTGACCCGACAGGATCGAGCCACCCATCATGCCCAAGGTCATCGGCAGGAGCATGAGGCCTGCGCTGGTCGGGGTCGCGCCCTTGACAATCTGCAGGTAGAGCGGCAGACAGGCCAGTCCACCGAACATCCCCATGCCCAGGATCACCGAGGCGATGGAGGCGACGCCGACTGTCTTGTTGGTGAACAGAGCCAGCGGTAGGAGCGCTTCACCACCCATCGAACGCTCAACCAGGAAGAAGGCGATGGCGCCCATCAGGCCAATGCCATAGCAGAGCATGGACTGACCAGAGGTCCAGCCCCACCCTTGACCCTGCTGGGCCACCAGCAGCAGCGGGACGAGCCCGATGGTCAGCGCGGCGGCGCCGCCGAAGTCGATGCGGTGGTCCAGACGGGTGTGCCGCAGGTGCAGAGTGTGGTTGACCACGAAGAGCGCCGCGATGCCGATCGGCACGTTGACCAGGAACACCCAGCGCCAGCCGGTGACGCCCAGGATCTGGGACTGTCCGGCGAAGAAGCCGCCGACGACCGGTCCCAGGACGCTTGAGGTACCAAAGACGGCCAGGAAGTAACCCTGGTACTTCGCTCGCTCACGGGGCGGCACGATGTCGCCGATGATGGCCAGAGCCAACGAGAAGAGTCCACCAGCACCCAGACCCTGGATGGCGCGGAAGCCGGCCAGCATCGGCATCGACGTGGCGAACGTGCACAGGACTGAGCCGAACAGGAAGATGAGGATCGCTGCCGTGAAGAACGGCTTGCGGCCATAGATGTCCGAGAGCTTGCCGTACAGCGGCGTCACGATCGTCGAGGTGATCAGGTAGGCCGTGACGACCCAGGCCTGTCCGGCGAGGTCGTGCAGGTTGTCGGCGATGACTCGCATGGCCGAGGACACGATGGTCTGGTCCAGCGCGGCCAGGAACATCCCCATCATCAACCCGGCCAGGATCGTCAAGATCTGCTTGTGGGTGAGCGGCCCCGTGGGTGATGGGCGCCGGGCAGACTGCGGTTGAGACTGCGGTTGACACTATTGCGACACCTCGACGGGGGTTGCGTTCGATGCATCGAGGGTCATGGCCTCTGACGCTTGGAAGGGGACGGCCTCGGGCACCTCGAAGGACATGGCGAAGCGGTCGAGATATTCGGCAAACAATTGGGCGTCGGCTGGCTCCCAGTCCAGCATTAGCCGACGGAACCACTCGCCGCGGCTGGCCTTGAGATGCTCCACCAGCGCCACGCCTTCGTCGCTGAGCGAGACCACGCAGACCCGGCCGTCAAATGGGGGTCGGTCACCTTCTCCAGCAGTCCATGGGAGACCAACGTCGTCACCTGGCGGCTCACTGTGGAGACGTCCGAGTAGACATGTTCGGCTAGCAGCGACACGCGCTGAGGCCCTGCGGTGAGGCTGAACAGGATCGGGTAGGACGCGGGCTCAACCCCCGGGTGCACCTTGGGGGCGTGCGTGCCCATGGACCCGAACAGCTTCATGACGCGGACCAGCTCCATGCTGAGCCGGGTCGCGGTCTCCAGGCTGATCGCCATCGTGCCTCCACAGTTTCCAGAAAGTTGCTTGCGACATACAAGTATCACAACCACTTGCATGATGCAAGCAAGAGTCTGTCCTCAGGTGACCAGTGGACCGGTCAGGGGGTGACGATGAACGCATCCAGAACGCGTCGTGCGACCGCATCGTCACCGACGACGCGGTATGGCGTATCGCTGACTGATCGGCGGCCAGCGGCTCGGCGCGTGAAGGCCTCGGTGGACAGGCTGATGGTCGTGCGACGCCCCACCGACGGGTCGGACAACTGCACGGAGTCGTCAGTGGATGTCGCGTGACCGAGGTGCCGACCCTGCTCGTCCACCCCGACCTGGATCCCCTGGCGCGCCATGACCGGCCCGGTGACGTCGATGACAACGAGGTGCCCCGGCTCGAGGACGGCGCTTCGGGCGATCACCTTGGGTAGCTGGGCCATGATCGACCTGACGACCGCCGCCGCCGCCGCGGAGTCCAGGTCGCCGGGCCGCCCGAGCGCGCTGCGGATGTCCTGCTCATGGGTCCAGACGTCGAAGGTTCGCAACAGGACCACCTTCAGCGCTTCGTCAGGACCGAACGGCCCGGCGACGATGCTGGTGCCCGTCATCGCGGGGCTGCGCAGCGTCTGGAGCCGTTGTGCCAGAACGCGCTCGAGCTCGGCCACGACCTCCGCGCCGCTGCGCCCCCGGCGCGCCTCCACGGCAAACTCCACCTTCTTGCCGAGCTCGTTGCGGATGTGCTCATAGGGTGGCATCTCGACCCGTGGGTCCCGGTGCCCAGCGAGCCATGCCTCGACGCCTGCGACGTGGGATATCTGATCGTGCACTGTCCATCCGGGACACTCGGTAGGGTGCGCGAGGTCGGCATGCCCGCAGCTGCGGGCAAGGTCGATCACGGCCTGGGCGGTCTGGGCGAAGGCTTCGACGAGGTCGTGCAGGCGCTGAGGCTCTGCCGGGTCTGGAGACATGGGGTGAGCCTACTTAGGGTGTGCACATGACCTCGACAACCGACTTGGCTCCCAAGGCGGACAGACTGCCCTTGATCCTGGCAACTGTGGCGGTGGTCGCCGTGGTCATCCCGGCCGGTCTGCTCGGGGGCGCGTTCGCCGCCCCGGTGGCCGGACTGCCTGATGTCGGGCCCGTCGTGCGCTGGGGCATACCGATCGTGCAAGCCATCCACGACCTCGCGGCAGCGAGCACCATTGGCCTGCTCGTGGTCGCCGCCACGATCATCCCCGAGGCACGCCACACCTCCCGGCGGATCACCGCGGCCCGCTACGCCTGCGCCTGCGGTGTTGTGTGGGTGGTAGCCGGCCTGGTCGGGCTGGTCTTCTCGTTCGCCGACCTCTCCGGCACCCCGCTGAGCGACCCGATGTTCGGAACCCAGTTCCAGACCTTCGTCTTCCAGCTCGACTTCACCCGCGTGGGCGCGATCAGCTCCGCGATGGCGCTGGTCGTGACCACAGGCGCTGCCGTGGTTCGGCGCCGCTCGGCAATGGTTGGCCTGGCCGCGCTCAGCATCCTGGCAATACTTCCCCTGTCCCTGGCTGGTCACGCCGCTGGCGCCGCAAACCACGACCTGGCCGTCAACTCCCTTGCCGTGCACCTGGTCTCGGCCGTCCTGTGGGTCGGCGGGCTGCTCGCGCTGGCGATGTTGCGCCCGCTGCTCGGCAAAGCCCTCGCGGTCAGCGTCCAGAGGTACTCAACCCTGGCCGGGTGGTGCTTCGTCGCAGTGGCCGTCTCCGGGGCGGCCAACGCCTGGATCCGGATCGGCTCGATCGGCAACCTGGCTTCCAGCTACGGGGCGTTGGTGATCCTCAAGGTCGTCGCGCTGGTCGTGCTCGGCCTGGCAGGCTGGCAGCAGCGGTTACGGGTGGTGGACCGGATCGCCGTGGATCCGCTCGCCGGGCGGCTCTTCGGGCGGCTGGCCTTGATCGAGTTGGTGGTGATGGGCGCCGCCTTCGCCCTGGGGGCTGCACTCTCACGCAGTGCGCCTCCGGTCGCGGGGGTGCCGATCGCCAGCGCGGACCCGGCATACGCGCTGACCGGCTATCCGGCTCCCGCGGGCCCGCTCACTGCTGTCCAGTGGTTCACCCTCTGGCGCATCGACTGGCTGTGGCTGGCGGTGGCTGTCATCGCGGTCGCCCTGTATCTCGTCGGTGTGCGGCGGATGCGCGCCCGCGGCGACTCATGGCTGATGCTGCGAACCATCGGCTGGGTCATGGGCTGGGTGATCTTCGTCTGGGCCACCTCCGGGGCGCCGGGGGTCTATGGACGTGTCTTGTTCTCGATGCACATGGTCATGCACATGACGGTCTCGATGGTGGCGCCGATCCTGATGGTGCTCGCCGCGCCGGTCACCCTCGCCCTGCGGACCCTGACGCCGCGGCGCGACAACACCCTGGGTCCCCGCGAGCTGCTGCTGGCCCTGGTGCACTCCAGATACTTCGCGGTAGTGGCCAATCCGATCGTGGCCGCCGCCATCTTCTTCGGCAGCCTTATCGTGTTCTACTACTCGCCGCTGTTCGACCTGGCCCTTCGCACCCACACCGGGCACGTCCTGATGACGATGCACTTCCTCCTTGCCGGTTACCTCTTCGCCTGGGTCCTGGTCGGGATCGACCCAGGACCCAGGCGCTGGCCGCCTCCTCTGCTGCTGGTCATCTTGTTCGGCACGATCTCGTTCCATGCGTTCTTCGGTGTCGCCCTGACCACTGGCACGACGTTGCTGGCGCCCACGTTCTTCCAGAGCCTGCACCTGCCGTGGAGTGTGGATCTGCTGGCCGACCAACGCACCGGCGGCGCCGTCGCCTGGGGGATCGGCGAGCTGCCCATGCTGATCCTGGCCCTGCTGGTCACCTTGGCCTGGGTCCGTTCCGACAGCGCCGAGTCAACGCGGCTGGACCGCCAAGCCGAGCGCGACGACGACGCCGAGCTGAAGGCCTACAACGCCCACCTGAGCAAGCTCTCGGGGCGAGAGCCCCGGGTGCCCACCCCGCCAACAGCAGGAGACTGACATGCGCATCGCCGTAATCCAGCTCGCGTACGACGACCGGGAGCCCGTCGCGGACAGGGTCACCCGGGCCGCTGGCCTGGTGCGTGCCCAGGCTGGTCATGACCTCGTGGTGCTACCGGAGCTATGGGCCCCTGGCGGGTTCTCCTACCAGAGGTGGGACGAGCGAGCCGAACCCGTTGACGGCCCGTTCGCCTCAGTGATGTCGGCCGCCGCCCGCGATGCGGCAGTCATGCTGCACGCAGGGTCGATCGTCGAGCGTCCAAGCGACGGTATGATCGGCCCGGAGGGCAAGCACCTGTGGAACACCTCGATGGTCTTCGCCGCGGATGGGTCCTTGGCCGCGACCTACCGCAAGATTCACCGCTTCGGCTTCGGCCAGGGTGAGCCGTTGCTGATGGAGGCCGGGGACGCCCTGTCGTTGCTCGATGTGCCCGACTCATGGCCGGCAGCCGCAGTTGCGCGCGCGGCGCTGTCTACCTGTTACGACCTGCGGTTCCCTGAGCTGTACCGGGCTCAGCTTGACGCTGGCGCAACCCTGTTCGTCATACCTGCTGCCTGGCCCGCGGCTCGGGTCCGCCACTGGACCCTGCTGGCCCACGCCCGTGCGATCGAGAACCAGTGCGTCGTGGTGGCCTGCAACACGGCAGGCACCCACTCCGGCGTGGAGATGGGCGGACACAGCCAGGTTGTGCTGCCCACCGGTGACGTGGTGGCCATGGCCGGCAGCGACGAGCAGGTGCTCAGCGTCGAGGTCGACATGAGTGTTGTCGGTGACTACCGCAACAGCTTCCCGGTCCTGCGTGATCGCCGCCTGCCCCTGAGGTGAGGTGGCACGGGCGAGATCAGGCCTGCCTAGAACGCCTCCTCTGATACGTCCATGAGGGAGTTGTCGGTCGCTTCGGCGATCTGGCGCTCAGCGGCGATCTTCGGCAGAACCGTACGCGCGAAGAAGGACGCCGCAGCGATCTTGCCTTCGTAGAACTTCTGGTCCTTGGCTGACGTACCACCGGTGTCGATGGCGGCCTTGGCAATCTCGGCCTGACGCAGCAGCAGCCATCCCACGACCAGGTCGCCAGCGCAGAGCAGGAGACGAGAGGTGTTCTGGCCGACCTTATAGAGGTTTTCGACCGAGCTACCGTCGCCCCCTCGCGGATCTGAGCTCATGAGCTCGGTGACCATGAACCCGAGGATGCCCTGTAGGTCCTCCAGACCCTGGCCGAGCAGCTCGCGCTCCGTGTGCTGGAAGTCTGAGCTGTCGACAGCCTTGACGAACTCCTGGATCTGGGTCGAGAGGTGGGTCACGGCTTTGCCCTTGTCGCGAATGATCTTGCGGAAGAAGAAGTCCAGACCCTGGATGGCTGTGGTGCCTTCGTAGAGCGTGTCGATCTTGGCGTCCCGGACATACTGCTCTACCGGGTAGTCCTGCAGGAAGCCCGAGCCTCCAAAGGTCTGCAGCGACTCCGTGCCGAGCAGCACCCAGGCGCGTTCGGAGCCGACACCCTTGACGATCGGCAGCAGGAGGTCGTTGAGCCGGCTGGCCATCGCGGCAGGAGAGTCCTTCTCGAGCTCGTCGGAGCCGCTGCTCAGCTGCGCCTGGTCGACGGTGTCCTGCTGGGTGGCGGTGTAGATCACCAGGGCTCGCAGACCCTCGGCATACGCCTTCTGCAGCATCAGGGAACGCCGCACGTCGGGATGGTGCGTGATGCTGACGCGTGCCGCCATCTTGTTCGTCATCTGGGTCAGGTCGGCGCCCTGGATACGCTGCTTGGCATAGTCGAGCGCGTTGAGGTAGCCGGTGGACAGCGTCGCAATTGCTTTGGTGCCAACCATCATTCGGGCGAACTCGATGATCCGGAACATCTGCGCGATGCCGTCGTGGGCATCCCCGAGCAGGGTGCCCACCGCCGGTTGCTTGTCGCCGAAGGTCACCTCGCAGGTCGTGGATACCTTCAGGCCCATCTTGTGTTCGATGTTCGTGACATAGGCGCCGTTGCGCTCACCGAGCTCGCCGGTCTCCAGGTCAACGTGGAACTTGGGCACGACGAACAGCGACAGGCCCTTGGTGCCGGCGGCGCCGCCCTCGGGTCGAGCCAGGACGAAGTGAACGACGTTGTCGTAGAAGTCCGCCTCCGCCGAGGTGATGAAGCGCTTGACGCCGGTGATGTGCCAGGTGCCGTCGGGCTGCTGGACGGCTTTGGTACGGCCGGCGCCCACGTCAGAGCCCGCATCAGGCTCGGTGAGCACCATGGTCGCGCCCCACTGCTTGTCGACCAGATGGTGGGCCAGCTTCTTCTGGTCGTCCGTGCCCAGGTTGTAGAGCACCTTGGCGAACGCGAAGCCGGCCGAGTACATGTGCACGGCGGGGTTCGAGCCCAGGACCAGCTCCGCGACAGCCCAACGCAGCGAGGGTGGGATGACCGTGCCGCCCATCTCGGCGGGGACGTCGAGACGCCACCATCCGGCGTCCAGATAGGCCTTGTACGACTTGGTGAACGACGCCGGGATGGTGACCGAGTTCGTTGCCGGGTCGAACACCGGCGGGTTGCGGTCGGAGTCGAGCAGGCTCGCCGCCAACTCGTTCTCGGCGAGGCGACCGACCTCGTGCAGGATCTCGCGGGCAGTGTCTTCGTCGACCTCGGAGTAGGGGCCACTGCCCAGAATCTCCTGACGTTTGAAGACCTCGAACAGGTTGAACTCGAGGTCGCGAAGGTTGCTCTTGTAATGGCCCATAGGGGTCCTCCGTGCTCAGGTTGAGGCCGTTCCGGCCGCCAGTGACCGCCGTTACTGGCGGGTAACATCAATGATGCTACCGGAGGGTAACAAAGTGCAAGCGCCTTTTGGCAGAGCTGCCACGAGGCGACCCAGTGGCGGGTTTCGGGTCGGCGCCTGCGCGCGGACCGGTGACCCCGGCGACTGGTGACCCCGGCGACGCGGCGACCTCGTGCAGATTGAGGAGCGTGGGCAGGACCGCGGCAACGAACCGGCGCAGCTCCGCAGAGCTGGTGGCCGCCTACCTATACGCCCAGCTCGAACAGCTGCGGGCACGTGAGTCTGCAGCTCGCATCGACAGCCCGGAGACAGAGAACCGGATGCGGGTGTCCTCGCGGCGACTGCGCAGCAGCCTGGCAACGTTCGGACCCAACAGCCCACGGTATGGTGCCATATCGCCAATCTCACGGCGTTCCTGACCGACCCACCGTGGAACGCCAGCGCGGCAAAGCGGCAGACCCTGCCGGCACTGGTGGGGCGCGCATGTGACCGCGTCGATCGCGCGGCTAAAGCAGCCGAAGGTGCCAAAGCGGCCGAAGGTGTGCTCGATTTTGGTGGCCCTGAGCCTCATGAGGTCTGCAAGACGGCGAAGAGAGCCCGGTATGCCCCGGGGTGGCATAGCCTTCGGTCGGGGCGCCGGCCCAAACTCTGGCCTGGAGGATGGAGGAGCTCCAGGAGGTGCTGGGGCGTCATCAGGACAGCCTCATGTCGCTCGGCCTGCTCCGTGATCTGGCCGGCGGATGCCGGAGCGTCAGGGGTTCGCCCTCGGCCGGCTGATCGGCATGGAGCGGGCGAGCGACAAATCGGCTCTGGCGCGGTACGCCCTGGCGTTGGCGGCGGCATTCACCGACAAGGTCAGGGACTGGACTCGCAGATGAAACCACCGCTGGAGCCCTTGGACGCGTCCGATCGTGGTTCCAGGGCTGGGAGAACGCCATGGCGAGCCACCCTCTGCCGGCGACACGATCGACTCAACGTCGATCAAGATCATGTGTCCCTGAATCGGCTGGAGACCTTCTACCGTCGTAGCTACCAGCGCTGGCACCATTGCGGTCAGGTCGAACGGCCAGAAGGTCCCTTGTTGCGTGACCACTGCCTTCATCAGCCTGCTGATGAAGGCAGTGGTCGATACCTTCAACGTCGACGCCCCGCCTCCGCGTCCGTGATGAACCCGTTCTTCGCCGCGGCGGCGACTCGCGCTGGTCATGGCTGACGTGGGGGACACCGACCCACCTGCGGACCGGCGCCCGTCGTCGAGCACCCGCTGATCAGCTTCTTGGGCCAACCGTTGTCCCGAGCAGGGCTTCGCTGAACCAGTCTGTCGGCAACCGTTGAGTTGGCGCTGTCTGATGACGGATTCGAGTGGACTACGGCGCGCCGGCCTTCGATCATGCGTCGTGAATTAGCCAGGAACGCTAAACGCACAACGAGACGCCATGGCATACTTACCGGAAGTAAAGACTTGTCAAAGTTTTGAATTTCTCACAGTTTGAGTCATTTCTAGCTGTTTGCGTCGTTTCTGACAGTTGGAGCTATCTGCCACTAATCGAAGGAAAACAGATGCCTGCCCAGACGAGGTGGTTCGAGAGCCTGCTGGAGGCTGTGCCCGACTCCTTGGTGGGGATGCACCCGCAGGGCACGATCCGGTTCGTTAATCGCCAGACCGAGTCGCTGTTCGGCTATGACCGCGACCAGCTGATCGGCCAGCCCATCGAGATGCTGGTGCCCGCGTCTCCTGGTCAGATCTACCTCGCGGCCCCCGGGGCGCAGTCCAGTGAAATCGATTTGGAGTTGAGTGGGCGCAAACGAGATGGCATCGAGTTTCCCATCAACATCACCTTGTCCCATATCGACACCGGGGACGTTTTGGTGGTGATCACTGCGGCGCGCGACGTCGGCCATCGGAGGGAGGCGTTCGAGGCTGCACGGTCCATGATTGAGTCGAGTCTGGACTCGTTGGTCGCCATCAGCCCCGAGGGCAGGATCACCGATGCCAACCAGGCCACGGTCAAGGTCACCGGCGTCTCCCGCGCGGACCTCATCGGGACCTCGTTCTCGGACTACTTCACCGAACCTGAGAAGGCCAACAGGATCTATCGGATGGTGTTTGCTGAAGGGATGGCCGTCGACTACCCGCTGACGATGCGCCACCGCGACGGGACCCTCGCTGAGGTCTTGTACAACGCCTCGGTCTACCGCGACGGCTGCGGCAGAGTGCTCGGCGTGTTCGCGGCTGCTCGCGATGTGACAAAACAGGTGAACGCTCAGAAGGAGATTGCTGAGCGGCAGGCGTGGGATCTGCAGCGGCTAGCGGAACTGGAACGGTTCCAGCGGTTGACTGTCGGTCGTGAGCTCAAGATGATCGAGCTCAAGAAGGAGATCGAAAGGCTCAGAATCCTTGTCCCGAGCGAAGGTGAGCCTGGGGACTAGTCCTGCGGGCGGGCTTTGGGCGCCTGCGACGGCGCCGTCTGCGGCCAGCCGGCCCACCGCCCCGCGGTGATGTGCCAGGGTGCCACGACGGGGTGTCTTAGCGCCGCGGTCTGCGGTACGCGTGGGCGTCGGCCCTGTCTGGCTCGAACCCTAGGCCGCGGTCGACGCGTCCGGCCGGGTTGGTCACCTCGGTGACAATGACCCATCGGCCGCAGCCCTGATCGGCGGCCCGCCGAGCCGCAACGCCGAGGAGGTAGGAGGCCAGCCCGCGCCGCCGGTGCTCCTCGTCGGTGCCGACCCTCTGGTAGCGCGCGGTCGTACCGCAGCGGACGATGCCAAGATCGGCGATGAGATCGGAAGAGCGTCGTGTAGGGAAAGAGTGTAGATCTCGGTG
>OBLW0100000898.1_pt1 | contig 25668 bp, 21 predicted proteins | sample 1520161 | NCBI WGS metagenome assembly OBLW01 (sample SAMEA3539309, study PRJEB22396) | soil metagenome | biome: tundra; feature: field; material: soil | place: USA | collected 2010-05 | depth 0.15 m | reverse complement strand
GTCGGCCGCTACACATTCATCGGCCTCAATCCCTACAAGCGCATTGTCGCGCGCGGACGAAACATCGCGATCAGCGAAGGCAAACGGACAGTGCTTCTTGAGGGAGATATTTTTGCCGTGCTGCGCGAAGCTCTCGGGGGACACAAGCCAGCACGGCTGCCAGGGATGCCACCCTTTACATCAGGTGCGGTGGGCTTTTTCGCTTATGACGCGGTGCGACAGATTGAGCGGCTTCCAGAGTTGGCGAAAGACGAATTAGGGGTGCCTGATGCGTGCCTGCTTTTCTTTGATGAAGTACTGGCGTTCGACCATGTGCGCAAGCAGATTTGGCTGATGGTCACCGCAGATGTGACATTGCTCGCTCCGGACAAGGCTTACGCAGATGCTGTGAAGCGGCTTGCGAAATTGGAGAAACGGCTTGCAGGCCCATTGCCCAAACTGCGATCCGCGAAAGGCGACGGAAAGCTAAAAGTGAACTACCGCACGCGCAAGAAGGACTTTTTGGCCGCCGTGAAGCGGACCAAAGAATACATCGCAGCGGGTGATGTCTTTCAAACGGTGCTGTCGCAGCGATTCGATATGGAGCCGGGTTTGGATAGCTTCCAGGTATATCGCGCGCTGCGCACAGTAAACCCGAGCCCGTATATGTATTTTCTGCGCTTCACGCCGGATGGTGCGCTGGGCGGTTCGGGGAAGAAAACAAAGAAATCATCGAGCAAGAAGATTGCGGCGGGGGCTATTGAGTTGGCGGGTTCGTCTCCGGAACTCCTGGTGCGCGTGCATGACGGGAAAGTAGAGTATCGGCCGATCGCCGGGACACGGCGCCGGGGTGCAAACGAAGCTGAGGATTTCGCGCTTGAGAAGGAAATGCTGAGCGATGAGAAAGAACGCGCCGAGCATGTGATGCTGGTGGACCTGGGACGCAACGACGTGGGCCGTGTAAGCGAATTCGGCAGCGTGAAGGTGGACCGGCTGATGTTCGTGGAGCGCTACAGCCACGTGATGCACATTGTGAGCGCGATTGAGGGTCGGCTCAAGGCTGAGTTGACCGCGGTGGATGCCCTGCGCGCGTGCTTCCCTGCCGGCACGCTGAGCGGCGCACCGAAGGTCCGCGCGATGGAGATTATCGAAGAGTTGGAGCCTGCGCGACGCGGTACGTATGGCGGGGCGGTGCTGTATGCCGATTTCTCAGGAAATCTTGATTCCTGCATTGCTATTCGTTCGCTGTTGGCGAAGGATGGCAAGGGTTACGTACAAGCTGGTGCAGGCATCGTCGCCGACTCAGTGCCCGAGCTGGAACACCAGGAGTCGCTGAACAAGGCGCAGGCAGTGATTCGAGCAATCAAACAGGCGCAGGAACTGTAGCCCTGGGCGGTGCTGAAGATTCTCATTCAGTCCAGGCTTGGCGCTTCCAGAGCGGATGACCGCAGAGCTTCGCTGCCGCAAACAAGAAGACGAGTCCCAGGATAAACACGCCGGGAACGATGGGCCAGCGTCCCTCAACGCAGTCGATCGCAGTATCGATGAGCTGAATGACCCCGGCAAGGGCCAGAATATAGCCCAGTGCTCGCTTGGCTCGAATCGCGAGCAGGGCAAGCAGAGCAACAGTCAACCCCAGGTTACGTGCCGCGAAATATCCAGCAAAGATGCGAGCTGCGCCGTTGATCTCATCCTGCGGCGAAACGAGCATGGCCGGGTGAATCAGCGCGATCACGGCGCCCGCAGCGGTGAGAAGTGCGCCGAGAACGACGGTCAGTTGAACCCACCAGGCGATTTGCTCGTTTGGGATTCGAATTGCCCTCGTATCGACATTTGCTATCGACTGACTCATTTCCAACCCTTCAGATGCACGATTTGTTGAAGCACCGGTGGAAGTGGTACGGGGAATTCTATCGATTGGTTCCAGAAGTTCTGCGAATCCGTAATGACCGGAGCTGGCTGAAGAGCTCAGAGGAGGAAGCAGCCGGTTTATTCAGCGCCGAAGATGCGGCGGAAGAAATGGCCGATGCGCTCGAAGAGACCGTTCTTCTTGTGGTGCGCCGGCTTGGGTGGTGGCGCGCCCTCGGCGTTCGGCGACTGCGCTGCAGGAGTGCCCGCTGCGGCCGCAACATCGCCGGCGTTGTAGGTGAGAGGCTGGACTGCAGGCACTGCCTTGCCGTCATGCGTCGAGCCGGGGAAACCGGCAGCGATGGGCGCCAGACCCTCGCTTCGCGCTAGAGGAAAGTCGTTCCCCTGGACTTGAGCTGGAGCTGGCGGGCAACCGCACGGCTCCTTTTCCTGATCGACGACTTCGTGCAGGTTTCCATGCTGGAACATGACGCGCTGGCCTGGTTGCACTCGGTAGACGCTTCCATCAAAGACGCTGGTGACGAGTACATAAGGGGCATTGCCCGCCGGATTGTCGACACAGGTGTCGCCGCCGTCGCCGAGCCTGACCTTCACGTTGTCCATGCCTGGACCGCCGATGAGAATGCGGAAGTCGGGTGTGAGCACGATGTCTGCGTTGTGCCCCGTGGCAAAATTGGCTTCGACTGCGCCGTGCTCCATGGCCATCATGACACCAGGCGCTTCGCCCGGCGGAACACTTGAGTCGGCAGCCAGTTTTACGGTTGTGGAAGCGCAGACGTGCAGCGTGCCTCGCTGCGGCAGGAAAACGTCGGTCGTAGTTGCCCCGGCCGTCACGGTGCCATTGGCGGCGATGATGGCCTTGCCGCCCATCACCTGCAAGGCGCCTGTGACTACTGCGGCACTGCCCGGAATACGGCTATCGAGAGCCACGATTGCAATAGGGCTCGCCGCGGTTGAAGCGGCGGGGACGGGAATTACCGAGGGACTGGCGGACGATTGCGCATGAAGGTGCGAGACAAACGATCCGACAATGAGGGCCACAAGCGCGGATATACGAATCGTACGGAAGGCTGGGGACGGTGTTGCTGAGGAGGCCGCTGGCTTCACGCTACATTTCCAGGAAGTTCTTGATCATCTGGTGACCGCCCTCGGTCAGCACGCTCTCAGGATGGAACTGGACGCCCTCGATGGGAAACTTGCGATGACGCAGGCCCATGATGACAGTGCCTCCGGCGGCGCCTGCCCCGTTCGATTCCGGGGTCCGCGCGGTAACGGCGAGTTCAGCGGGCAACGACTCTTCAGAAACAATGAGCGAATGATAGCGGGTACACGTAAGCGGAGTCGGCAAGCCTGAGAAGACTCCGTGGCCGTCATGCTGGACCGCACTGGTTTTGCCATGCATCAGCTGATGCGCGCGGACGACTTGACCGCCGAATGCTTCGCCGATGGCCTGGTGTCCAAGGCAGACACCGAGGATGGGCGCTTTCCCGGCCATGCGACGGATCAGCGGAACCAGAATGCCGGCCTCGCCGGGCGTGCAGGGACCGGGGGAGAGCAGGATGCGCTCTGGCTTGAGGGCTTCGACTTCATCGACGGAGATTTCGTCGTTGCGGCGCACCACGACCTCCGCACCCAACTCGCCCAGGTACTGGACCAGGTTGTAAGTGAAGGAGTCGTAGCTGTCGAGCACAAAAACCATGGTGAGATCAGTGTATCGCGCGGGCTGTGCGGGCGGGCAAGGCCAAGCGTGCGGACGGAGTCGACGTGATCAAGAATTTCGAGCAAAGCAACAGGAGGCCTAAGCGGTGTGTTGCGGCAAGGCTTCGACGTATCGTTTCAATTCTACCATTATCCGGACATTCTCCCTACGGAACGCGGAGAGAACGAACGGCTCGGCCAGCTTTATCAGGCCGGGCATCTTGATCGAGAGATCGAGAGCGGATGACAGCGGTCGCGCCGTCTTCGGGCTCGAAGGTGTAGCGAATGTGGACGTCGATGTCTGCGGTGAGCGGGCCTTTCTTCAGAACCATGGTGTGGTGAAACGCGATGCGTCTTGGCGGGTCGAATTCTGTAACGGAGCCTGGTCGCTGGCCTGCCGGGCCTGCGTCAAGGTAGGTAGTGCCGAGAGACACTGGATAGGGCGTGACCTGCGTCGTGCCGCCGAATGCTTCTGAACCGGGGAGCCAGCAACCGTAGTTTGGCATGTCGGCAATCAAATCAAAGATGACCTCTGGCGAGCCCTTGATGCGCACCGTAAAAACGGGATGTGTAAGGGACACGGAGCCTCCGCGATTCGCTTCAGTTTAATCGACTCGCGATTTAGGAGCACGATGGACCTTTGAGTCGAGTATGGTTGCGTGCGAGCGAGCGCATCTGCAAAACTGGCGATGGAAGGCGATAATGGTGCTTCATTTTTTAATTCAGGGACGAGTGCAGGGCGTTGGCTTTCGATGGTTCGTGCATCGAGAAGCCAGTGAATTGGACCTGCGCGGATGGGTGCGCAACACCGAAGATGGCGATGTGGAAGTGGTGGCTTCGGGGACTGTGGAGGATATTGCGGAGTTGCGCGCCAGTCTGAAGAAGGGACCGCGCGGGAGTCGCGTGGACCGCGTGGTTGAACACCACCTCGACGAAAATGAGGCACTCAATTTGCAATCATTCCGGATCGAGGGAGCGTGGTAAATACAGGGAACAGGGATTAGGGAACAGGGAATAGAAAAGGCAAGCCATTTGCTGCGCTGCACCCAGATCGCTGACGACCGCCTCTTGAAACGGTTCAAGTTTGTTGTCGCTCTTCTGTTCCCTGTTCCCTACTCCCTGCTCGCTGCCCTTCCGCCTTCTATAATCGATAGGGAAGCCGAACCGCCTACCCACCTGTTCCCTTCCCAGTAATACTTCTTCAATCAAAGCTTGTATACATTTCAGGAGAGAGAGCAGACGCATGCCAGAAAAGAAACCGCCAGTGAATATAGAGGCTTTGAAGGCACTGGTGCGCACGGTGCCCGATTTTCCCAAGCCAGGGATTCTGTTTTACGACATCACTACGCTATTGAAGGACAAGACCGGCTTTGCGCAACTGATTGATGCGCTCGCGGCGCACTACATTGAAGAGAGAATCGACTTGGTGCTGGGCATCGAGGCGCGCGGGTTTATCTTTGGCCCGGCGCTCGCTTATCGGCTGAATGCTGGATTTGTTCCTGTGCGCAAGCCGCGCAAACTGCCTGCACCGGTGGCGCGCGTAACGTACGACCTGGAATATGGCTCGGACACGCTCGAAATCCACATGGATGCAATCAAGCCGAGTCAGCGTGTGGTGCTGGTCGACGACCTGTTGGCTACGGGCGGCACGATGGAGGCGACTGTAAAGCTGGTGAAGCAGTTGGGCGGCAAGATTGCCGGACTGGGATTCGCGGTGGAACTCGATTTTCTAAAGGGACGCGATCGCTTTTCAGAGTACGACGTCTTCAGCCTGCTGCACTACGACGAATAGCGATCGGAACTGATCGTAGAATGTCCGCTCGCCGGCGGACTGAATCATCTTTGCCGATCATCGCAGTGCCCCATTTTTGCGGCTCCGCATTTACTCGGCGATGCTCTTCAGAGCGCCTTCCGCTTCGGATTCGGGGGTCGTCGATTCCGACGACGCACCTTCGCTGTTCTCTAGAAGCATCTGCGCATCAGCAAAGCGATAACCCACGTAAACATCCGTGAGCAGGTAGATTGGATTGGACGGGTCGTCTTCAATCTTCTTGCGTAACTGACGGATGAAGGTGCGTAAATACTCGACCTCTTCTCGGCAATCTGCGCCCCAGACCGCGGTGAGCAGCCGGGCGTAGGTGATCACTCGGCCGGCGCGGCTCATCAGGCAATACAGAATGTCGTACTCCTTGCGTGTAAGGTGGACGGGCTGGCCGCGCTTGGTGACGCTGCGACGCACAGGAGTAAGGCGGATCTCGCCGATTTCGATGGGAGCATCTTCCACGCGTGTCGGGGCATGAACGCGGCGATGGGCAGTGCGAATACGTGCGATGAGCTCGCGAATGCTGAATGGCTTGGTGATGTAGTCGTCGGCGCCAAGCTCGAGCGCCTCGACTTTTTCTTCCTCGCCGTCGAGGACGGTCACCATCAGCACGGGCAGGCGGGGCGCGAAGGCGCGGATGCGCCGAAGCGTCTCAATCCCGCCGATACCGGGCATGTTGATGTCGAGCAGGACAACGTCGACCGGAGAAGAGTGGAGCAGCTGCAATGCTTCTTCGCCGCGTGAGGCCTCATGCACATGCAAGCCGAGTTCGACGAGCGGGGGCCGCAGTGCGCGGCGAATGGCGGCTTCGTCGTCAACGATCAGGACACGGATGGCAGGCTGGTTCATTGAGATTTCCTCTTTTGTACTGGTGCGGGAATGGCTGCGAAAAATGTTGTGCCTTCCTCCTCGTCGCTGGTGACCCAGACATACCCACCATGGATGAGAGCGGCGCGCTTGGCGACGGCGAGGCCAATGCCTGTTCCCGGAGCGCGATTGGAAGAAGTGGAAGAGCGGTAGTAGCGATCGAAAATTCTCTCGCGGTCGGACATGGGAATAACTGGGCCGAAGCTGTGTACGGAAAAGATCACTTCGGCTTTGGACTGGACAGCACGAATGGTGATGGTAGTGCCAAAGATCGAATACTTGCAGGCGTTGTCGATGTATTGCGAGAGCAGCATGACCATCAACTGACGGTCGCAGGTGAGCATAAGACCTTCATCAGGAAAGCTAATGGCGACCTTCATGCTCGCGAGACGGTCATTCAAGCTGGCGACCACTTCTTCAACCAGCGCACCGACATCGACCGGATGCGCATCGATTGCGACGTCGCCCGCATCGAGGCGGGCCGTGATGAGAAGGCGTGCAGTGAGGTCGCTGAGCTGGCCGGCCTGTTCGTCGATGAGCGAAACCAGTTCGGCCTGGGATGCGGTGAGATGGCCCATTTCGCTGAGGCCGGTGCTGGCCGCGCGGATCGCAGTGAGAGGAGTTTTGTATGCATGAGCCAGGCTGTCGAGAACCGTGGAGCGGAGCTGCTCGGTACGGCGCTCGGTCTCGATCCGGCTCTCGTTCGCAAAAGCGCGATACCGGTCAAAGGTGATCGCGATGAGCGAAGCTATCGCGTTGTTCGTGAGCGGGCTCGTGTCCCCTCGAACCACCAGGCTACCGATGGGCACGGTTCCAAGACGCACCACTCGGCGGCCAATTCCTGTCTGTTGATCGTCGTCCGAGGTTTCGAAGTAGTAGACGTTTTGTGCCAGTTCCTGCGGATCCTCTTTCCAGAACCCTGCCTGGTAGGTCTCGTGCAGGTCGGCATCAAAGACGACGACAGCTTCAAGCGCAAATATTTCGTGGACCAACTCGGCCAATTGCGCACCGGGTTCCACGTGGAGGTTCATCTGGAGCGTGCGACGAGTGAACTCGTAGAGGTCGTGCATCTGGCCGCCCCATGACTCGGATTCCTTTGCATGCTCGGTGACGCGCGCGGAGAGGCGGCTGACGAGCAGCGCTGTGAGCACGAAAGCCAGGAGGGTGACGGAATTCGCAGGGTCGGCAGCAGGATTGAACTCGGCCTGGCGAGCCGTGAGGTAACTCTGTACGACTACGGCGGACAGCGAAACGAGGACGGCCTGCCAGAATCCGCACAGCAGAGCTGTCGGGACCACGATAAGCAGGCAAAGAAGAGCGGACACCGGAAGCAGCCATTGAAACCAATGCGCAAGCAAGCCGATAAAGGCAATTGCCATGATGCCTAGCGCAGATTCAAGCGTGAACAGAAGGGCGCGAGAGCCTGTGCCGCGGGTGCGCTTAGCGCCCAGCGTGGTTCGTAGAGGGATGTACGTGCCAGACATCCGGCTGCGTCCTTTCCATTCGGGCGCTTAGAGCGGATTCTCCGCAAACTTGCTTTGATATCACGTCGGCGTGCGCTGCACTCATCCGGGGGATCGGAGTTGTAGAGCGAACAGATTAGGCCCTTGCCGCAGCGCCTCTTTCAACCATTGAAAATCGTGCCTGAATTTTATCAGGATTTCCATGCCATTCTTATGCGGCCCGGTGTAAGAGCGCGCTGAGAACCACTATGTGGAGAGCCCGATTGCGCTAAAAGTGGCGTCGAATAAGGCGATCCGAGATATAAAGATATCTTTTTGAGTTCTTCATTTTTTCTTTATGAGTCGTTTGCGTTACTAGTGTTAATCCGCTGCAACAAGTCAGCACCCGAGGAGAAGCGCAAGACGCCTCACGTCCCTCAACAAAGGGTCGCTTAGGTCAAAGAACCCGGACGCAACGCGTCTGCAACCGGAAACGAGTCCGCACGTTACCCCGTGCGACCTCGGTCTCTGCTGTCTGTGATCTCTTTCCGCGTCCTACCAAAAACCACCTAACGACTGGAGGAACAGTGACGATCCAACTGCACCTGAACCGCTTTTTGCTAGCTATTGCCAGTACCGCTCTGACAGTTTCCATGACGGCAATAGCACAAACGTCCGCCACACCGACACCCACTTCAGCGCCGGAGCAAGCTTCGGCTGCAACACCAGCAACGCCCGCGCAAGCACCGGGTGCACAGGACCCTGCTGCAACGCCGGCGGCCGCTGCTGAGCAGCCGCCAGCCCCGCTTTCCACGTTCGTTCTCACGGGTCCGCTGCAATGGCTGCCGCCGGCGACCTTCGATGCCGGACCGTTGGGCAAGCTATCCGTCAATGGCATCGTGACCGGTTATTCGGTGTTCCAGAACAATTACGTGACGGGAGACGGCAGTGCGCAGGCCACTCTGAGCAACGGACAGATTTTCATCCAAAGGGCGGAAGGGAAGGTTCAGTACTACGTCCAGGCGGGCGTCTACACCATGCCGACCCTCGGCGTGCCGTTTGTTAACGCCCAAAATACCGTGAACAATTTCTACGGGCCTGTTCCGGTCGCCTACCTGAAGTTGCAGGCGGCCAAGAACACGCAGTTCCTTCTCGGCTCTCTTCCCACACTGATGGGCGCCGAATCCACGTTTACGTACCAGAACTTCAACATCGAACGCGGCATCGTTTGGAACCAGGAAAACGCCATCAATCGCGGCCTCCAGGTGAATCAAACCCTGGGTAAGTACCTGACCGCCTCGCTCAGTTGGAACGACGGTTACTATTCCAACCGCTACTCGTGGCTCTCGGGCTCGGCGACCCTTACGAAGGGGCCTCATAGCCTGGTGTACGACGGGATGGGGAACCTTGGACAGACCGTTTATCAAACGGCGGCTACACCGGTGCAGAACAACGGCTACATGCACGCGGTGATCTATACGTACACCAAGGGCCGGTGGATCATTTCGCCGTATTTCCAGTATGGCAAGGTGCCGACCAACCTGAAGGTCGGCGTCACCAAAGGCACATCCGCAACCGGCGGCGCGCTCAACGTCAGCTACGCTTTTAAAAGCGGATTCTCGCTTCCGGCGCGCGTGGAATATCTTACGAGTTCGGGAAGCGCTACAGATGGATCAGTGAACCTGTTGGGCTTTGGATCCGGGAGCGCAGGCACCACTTTCACCGCGACGCCAACCTACCAAAAAGGTGGAATTTATCTTCGCAGCGATCTCGCGTGGGTGCACGCAACAAACTACACGCCAGGAAGTGTCTTTGGCAAGACGGGAGCGGATGCTGACCAATTCCGAGGCGTACTTGAATTCGGCTTCATCTTTGGCAAGAACGTTTCCGAAAAATAGCCGAATCGAAGAGCTGGCTCCGCAGGGTTCCTAGCATTCTTCGGTCCCAAACGCCAGTGGAATGCCGAGCGCGGGCTCGATCGCAGAAGGCGAACAGTGCGCGACGCTGCAAAAGAGATCATAAGGGCTAGAGTGAACTTTCTTCATTTCATCTTTATCGAAGCAACTCTAGCCTTTGAGTTATCCCGAGAACCGTTCCTGCATCAGCTCGCGTAGGAAATCGGAGACGGGTGAGCCAATCGAGATTACCGGGAATTCCTACCCCGGAGCAGACCCACGAATTTCAAATTTCCAGGAGAATGCTCATGGCAGACCAAAAAGCACCTCAGATGCAGGCCACCCTAGGTCTTACCGGGCTGACCAGCAACGCAATGGCGCTCATCGCTCCCGGCGCCTTCCTATGGCTCACGTTCGCCATCCAAGCTGGCACAGGCGTCGCCGGCCAACCATCAACCGCGCCTGCCATGTGGCTGGGCATTTTTGCCGCGCTCCTTCTGTGTCTGGCCACCGCCGTGGCCTACGCGGAGATTTCGAAACTCTATCCGGGAACCGGCTCCAGCTACTACTACGCAGAACAAGCCATGTTGTCGAAGGACAAGGCCTTTAAGTATGCCCGCATCGCTAAGTTTATCGTCGGATGGGGCTCGCACCTTTACTACTGGGTTTATCCCGGCGTAATGGTGGCCGTTACCGGCGTCTTCGTAGGCTATATCGTGGGCTTTCTCTATCCCAATGTCATGAGCGGATCGAATCCGGGCCCGGTGTTCATGGGATTGGTTGCGGTGGTCTTTTCGTTCTTCGTCGCGTGGATCGCATCGAAGGGCGCCGGCGCTTCAACTGCCGTGAACCTGGCGATTAATATCGTGCAGATCTCCGCGCTGATTGTCTTCAGCGTGCTGGCACTCGGTTATCGTGTCAACCATCCAGCGGGCGCTCCGGCTTTCAACTACGATGGGCAATCGCTTTCGACTTACACCTATCAATTCGCGACGGCCAAGGACGGCTCGACGGTTCGCGACGCAAGCGGAAACCCCCTGCCGTTGCTGGACAAAGCAGGTAAACCGGTTCCCTTCACAATCGACTATACCGAGACGGATGCGAGCGGCAACTTCCTGGCGCATCCCAATGCGACATCGGTCATTGCGCCACATAAATTCAGTTACATGTTTATTCAGGCTACGGTCGCAATTCTCATTCTGGTCGGATTCGAATCGGTGACTTCGATGGGAGGCGAGGCCAAGAATCCAACCAAACACATTCCTATCGCGGTTATCGCATCGCTGCTGATTCAAGGGTTGGTTTGCTATTTGATCGAGTACTTTGCAGCCAACTACTTCTTGAACTCCGGGTATACCATGGCGAACGCGACAGGGTCCGCAGCCCCCATCGGCGACATGATGATCATTGTCGGCGATGCATTGCTCGGGCAGGGACATGGCAAATACTTCATGCTCGCGGAAGCCGTCACAGTGTTCTTTGCGCTGATCGGCACCACACTGAGTTGCATGAACACCGGCGCCCGCGTAACCTACGCCATGGGCAAGGATGATGAAGCTCCGGAGCACTTCGGCATTTTGCATGCCGGGTCTCTTTCGCCACGGAGGGCAATCTGGACGCTGGCAGTTATCTCCGCGGTCATCGGCGTCGTTGCAGTTTCGCTGGTGTTCGCCGATGCCACCGCGCCGACAGACGCCACCATTGCCGCGCTGCCACATGGAATCTTCTCAAGCTTCGGGTATACCACGCACGATAAGTTAGCGGCACTGCCTAACTCGCTGCTGACGATCACGCTGACCTCGAACTTTGGAACGTTCATCCTTTACGCGTTGAGCTGCTTCCTGTGCATGGTGGCTTACCACAAGCGGTCAGACCACAACCTCCTGGTGCACACACTGATTCCAGGTTTCGGCCTGCTTGCCAACTTGGTTTGCATGAGCTTCTACGTAGCGGGTCCATTCTTCAACCTTGGCACAAAGATGGAGCCGCTGTGCGCGCTAGGAATCTCGGGGATATGGGGATTGTATGGAGCGATCTACTTCCTACGTTCATCCAAAGCAAAGGGAAAAACTGTGTTGCTCGAATCGAAGAAGGTTCTCAGCTAGCTTTTGATTTGACGGTCAACCTGAACATAGATACTGGGTGGCATCTCCGAGGGCCGCTTTGGCAAAGCGGGCGAAAGGGGTTCCACCCAGTAGACTTTTGAAGTTCGATTAGATATCCCCGCGAAGAACGCGGATTAACTTTCAGGCGGCTCCGCACATGTTAGAGGTACAGTTCGGCCAGGCCAGCGATCCTGGCAAAGTCCGGACGAATAATGAAGACTCGATGGGCGCATTCATTCCTTCCTCGCGCCAGCAGGCTCGATCGCATGGCTATCTGTTTGCCGTGGCGGACGGCGTGGGTGGATTGGATCTGGGCGAAGTGGCCTCGGCCACGGCCGTTTCCGTGATCACCGAGGAATTTGCAAAAGCGCAATCGGGAGCGATGCTGATCAGCCTGTTGCCGCGATTGATCCACTTTGCCAACGCCGCGGTCCACGACCGCACCCTGTCTCCGCAGTATCGCGGCAAGAAGATGGCAACCACGGTAGTGGCCTGCGCGCTGCGGCACGACCAGGCGATCGTCTCGCACGTCGGCGACTCGCGCTGCTACCTGGTGCGCAATGGAAAAGCAAAGCAGATTACCCAGGATCATACCTGGGTGAATGAGCAAAGAAAGCTGGGACTGATTTCGGCCAGTGATATTGCGGAATCGGACGCGCGCCACGTTTTGATCCGTTCGCTCGGGCCGGAGATGTTTGTGTCGCCCGACACGACGGCACTGACGCTGCAGCCAGGAGACATGCTGGTGCTCTGCACAGACGGGCTACACGACGAGATGAGCGCGCCGATGATTGCGGAGATCGTTTCGCAGCAAAAGAATATCGATGAGATTGCACGAGACCTGGTACAGCGGGCCGTCGAGATCGATGGCAACGATAACACGACGGCGCAAGTGATTCGCGTGCGGTCAGTAGAGCAAGTTGGGATGTATCGCGGCCGGCCTTACAGCTTGCCCTCGTAGACCCTGGGGCGTCCCGGTCTCAAGTTGGTAACGAATTCGATGGGTTCAGCCTGTAGAGTGGTGAAGGCATTGCTCGGAGTAAGACCGTACGATGGGATTTCTTGACAGCGTCGAAGCTGGAACGCAAATTGATTCCTACCGCATTGACGCTCCTGTTGCGCGCAGCGGAATGGCTTCGATTTTTCGCGCTACCGATTTACGCGACAACCGCATAGTTGCCCTGAAGATTCCGCACCCTGACATGGAAGCCGACCCGATTCTTTTCGATCGATTCCAACGTGAAGCCGGCATTGGCGAGCGGCTGAGTCACCCCGGAGTTATGAGGGTGTTTGCCGTCGAAAAGCGCTCGCGGGTTTACATGGTGATGGAGTGGTGCGGTGGAAGGCTGCTGCGCGAGATTCTAAACGAAGGAAAAATGTCTCAGGATCGGGCGATACGGATCGCCATCAGGGTTCTTGAAGCGCTCGAATATATTCATGAAAATGGCGTGGTCCACCGCGATCTGAAGCCCGAAAACATCATGGTGGATGCCGATGACAACATCAAGCTGATCGACTTTGGGATTGCCGGTGATGCAGCTGCGCGACGCTTAACGTATGCCAACTTTACGGCGACGCTGGGCACGGCTGACTACATATCGCCAGAACAGGTGAAGGGCAAGCGCGGAGATGGGCGTTCGGACATTTATGCAATGGGCATCATCTTGTATGAGATGCTGACCGGCAAACAGCCCTTTACCGGCTCATCACCAATGGAAGTGATGAATGATCGTCTTCTGAACTATCCGACGCCGCCATCGGTGGTTGACTCGACCGTTTCTCCGCAGTTGCAAGAGGTCCTGTACCGCGCTCTCGAACGCGATCCGAAGAATCGTTACGCGCGAGCGAAGGATTTTGCACATGACCTGCAACATTTGGACCAGGTTGGAGTCGAAAATCGACCAGAAATCCACAACTGGCGCAAGCGCAAAGCCCAGTTGCCACGCGCCATTCTCTACTATTCCGCGATTGCTCTCATCCCCGTCGTCATCCTTCTGCTGATGATGCTGGTTGCACATCGTAGGTAGAGCAAATTGGGCGGGAAATCCTCACGGGTTCCTTATGTCCCAAGCTCTACGATTTGATTGCAATCCCACATTTTCCTGCTCGAAGGAGACCCATGGCAAAGTACAAACTGGAGTACATCTGGCTCGATGGCAAGAAGCCGATTCCCGAATTGCGCGGCAAAACTCAGATCAAGGAGTTTGCGGCGCCGCCCACGCTTGCCGATCTGCCCCTCTGGGGATTCGACGGCAGCTCCACGATGCAGGCCGAGGGCAAGAGTTCGGACTGTATTCTGAAACCCGTGGCTCTTTATCCAGACGCCAGCCGCAGGGACGCTTACATTGTTCTGAGCGAAGTGATGCACCCTGACGGCACACCTCACTCGACAAATATGCGCGCCACAACCGAGGACGATCCCGACCTGTGGTTGGGCTTCGAGCAGGAGTACTTCCTCTACAAGGACGGACGTCCGCTGGGATTCCCGGAAGAGGGCTTTCCGGCGCCCCAAGGCCCGTACTATTGCGGAGTCGGCTACAAGTACATGGGTAGGGTCGCCCGCACCATCGTCGAAGAACATCTGGAGCTGTGCCTCTGTGCGGGGATTAACCACGAGGGCATTAACGCCGAGGTGGCGAAGGGCCAATGGGAGTTCCAGATCTTCGGCAAGGGATCGCACAAGGCCGCCGATGACCTGTGGACTGCACGCTACCTGATGATGCGCCTCTGCGAGAAGTATGAGATCGAGGTGATGCTGCATTGCAAGCCGATCAAGGGCGACTGGAATGGCTCTGGCATGCACACCAACTTCTCCACGAAACATCTGCGCGAAGTGGGCGGCAAAGAGTACTTTGAAGGGCTGATGGTGGCGTTTCAGAACAATATTGCGGCGCACATTGATGTATACGGACCAGACAATCATCTACGCCTGACCGGCCACCACGAGACGCAGGCCATCGATAAGTTCAGCTACGGCCTGTCGGACCGCGGAGCTTCCATCCGGCTGCCCGTCAACTTCATCAAGAACGGCTACCGTGGCTACCTGGAAGATCGCCGTCCGAACTCCGAGGCCGATCCGTACCAGATCGTTTCCCGGATTGTGAAGACGGTGAACAGTGTCCCGGTGCCGTCGCTGACACTCGCCTAACTCCGCGGTATACCTGGCCGGTGACGGCGCTTCCGTCACCGGCTCGGTCCCTCAAGTTCTCACTCAGTATTTCGAATTTAGAGAAGCTAACTTAAGTGTTACGAGCCTCGGTCATCCTCGGGTGTCGGAAACCGGGGAAGCCTCTCGCCGCCTGTCACTCGTCGATGTTCCCCGATATGTTTTCCCACCGACGTGCTCACGGCGATGATGGTTTATCCTGTCGGGTAATCCATTGAGCGCCGAAACAGAGGAGATGTATGTCGACTGAGTTGCGTAATTTTCTCGCCCTTTCGTACGAAGAGTTGGAAGAACTGAATCTGAAAGCCAAAGCGGATCGCATGAACCGGGTGGCGATCGAGGAGATTCGCGAAAAGCGACTCAAATACCTGACCGATGAAAAACGCATAAAAGCGGTCACCGTGCTCTTCAGCGATCTCGAGGGCCGGCTGCATCTGCTCGACTATGACAAAAAGTTCTTGATTGGCGCTTACGAAAACCTGACCTTCGACGGTTCGTCGATTCGCGGATTTACTGCGCAGAAAGAGAGCGATCTGCGGCTGGGCATCGACTGGAGCGCCTTCTACTGGGTGCCCTCCGATGTCTTCGGCACCGGGAAAGCGCTGGTCTTTGGCAACGTCATCGATAAAGACGGCTCGCCCTACGCCGGAGATTTGCGCGGCGTGCTCAAGAGCTACTCCGAAAAACTCTTCAAGGAGAAAGAGTACACACTGAATGCGGCCACTGAGATTGAAGGCTTCCTGTTCGCGGGCTGCGATGCGGAGCAGACCTACCACCAGACTGGCAAGTTTGAGTTCATCAGCACAGGCGGCTACTACCACTCACTGCCGCTCGATCCGCTGCGCCAGTTCATCGACACCGCGGCTGAAGTGCAGCGGGCGATGGGATTCCAGAACGAGAAGGACCACCCCGAAGTGGCGCCTAGCCAGTTCGAGATCAACTACGGCTACGCCGAGGCGGTTGCGGCGGCGGACCAGATTCAGCTCTACAAGCTGCTGTGCCGGCAGATCGCAACTAACATGGGCTACACGGCCAGCTTCCTGCCCAAGCCCGTGGTGGGTGTGAACGGCAGCGGCATGCACACCAACGTTTCCGTCTCGAAGGGCAAGACCAACCTGTTCTGGGACGAAAAGGGACTTGAGCAATTGTCGAAATTCGGCTGGGATTTCCTGGACCGCATCCTTACTCATGCCCTGGATCTTTGTCTCGTTTTCAATTCGAGCGTGAACGCCTACCGGCGGCTCGATCCGCACTTTGAGGCGCCCAACCAGATTCGTGCTTCGGCAGTAGACCGCGGCGCGATGGTGCGCGTTCCGATCGGCAACCATCGATCGATGAGGACGGAAGTGCGCGCGGTGGCGCCGGATGCGAACCCGTACCTTACGCTCTACGGCATCTTCAAGACTGGAATTGACGGGCAAATCTCCGGAGCCGATAATCTGCGCGCGGGCGGCAAGTATCTGCCGGATAACATTCAGGAAGCGATCCAGGATTTCATGGAATCGAAGTGGATCGGGGAGATTCTGGGAACCGATGTGCAGGGACGGTACGGGGACTTGAAACAGGCGGTCGCGAATCGCTCTCCACGTGAGTTGGGAACGATTGTGAAGGGTTCCGAGGTGCAGTTCCATCACGCTGTCTACAACCAGTCGCTGTGGAATCTGTTCTAAAGTTGCGTTTTTAAGGTGCCAGCCAAATCGAGCCAAAGAACGATGCGGCGCAACCTTCCTAAGGTTGCGCCGCTTGGCTTTTGCATGAGTCTTCAGTGGTGCAGCAGTTCTTATTTCACGTTCGGTAGGAAGTAGGCCTCCACTGCCCGCATCAAAGACGAATGGTCGATCTTGGGCGGGACTCCCTCATAACGTGCAGACCAGCAAATCTGATTCACGAGGTCACGCGGATAACAACCCCGCAACTCTAATTTCAACGATTCACGAATCAAGGCGATGAGGTCTCTTATCAGCGCGGGATCAGCGTCAATTTCATGGTCCCTCGCAACTCGGCGAAAGATCTCGCAGAATTGATCGTCGTTGACCGCACCAATGCTGATCTTTGTCTGGATGCGCCGCAGGAAGGCGGGATCCAGCAACTCGGCCGGATCGAGATTGGATGCGAACACAACCAGCATTTCGAATGGGATTTCAATCTTTCGTCCGCCTGCCAGAGTGAGAAACTCTATCCTGCGATCGAGAGGAACGACCCAGCGGTTCAGCAACTCGTCAGGACGAATACGTTGGCGCCCAAGGTCGTCGATGATCAACACGCCGTTGTTGGCCTTCATCTGCATGGGGCCGACATAGAACTTATTGATTGGATTGAATTGCAGGTCGAGCATCTCAGCGGTCAGTTCGCCACCAACCATCACAGTAGGACGATGGCAACGAACCCAGCGCAGATCGCGGTTGTCCGACTCGGACTCCCAGGTTCGTTTGTGAATTGCGGGATCGTAGACGGTGATGATCTGACTGTCGACTTCGATTGCATACGGTATCCAGATTGCATCTTCCGCGAGGACGCGCGACAAGGTCTCTGCTATTGCAGTTTTTCCGACGCCGGGAGGGCCATAAAGGAAGATGGCAGAGCCGGAATTGAGCGCGGTTCCGAACTGGGCTAGTGTCTTGCTGTCGATGACCAAGTGCGCGAAGGCGCGTTCTATGTCGGGTGGATGCACCTCGACGTTGCGAACGCTCTGCAGGCGCACCTGCTCGACATAGCTGGCCAACGACACCGGCGCGGGGCCGGCATACTGACTGTGCGAAAGAAGCTCCAAGGCCCGCGATCTTCCCTGGGAAGTAATCGCAATGTAGGGAATGTTCCCGGTCATTCCGGTAACTTCGCAGAGAAGCTTCCCGCGCAGGCGGCTGAACAGGTCGTTTGCGACGTCGAAATTGAGCCGCATATGTTCGCCGAGATCGAGAACCGAGAACGGGCCAGAAGTGTAAAGCGATTTGAGAGCCAGGTCTTCGAGGACTGAATCGCGCACGCCGACTTCAGGAATCGTTCGGGGTCGATGGTCGGGGGTAGCGATGTGCTCAGTCTTACGGAAATCTTGAATATTGAGAATATCTTCCAATTTGCAGTCTCCGGTAGTTGTGAATATACCCCGTTGTTTCTGGGCGAGCCAATGTTTTGTATAGCTTGAGGAGTACGAAAGAGAGGTACTTGGGTTTCGTCTGGTTAGCAGCAAAGGATGACTGCTATTGACAGGATTGTGTCCAGGGTCAATGGAATATCTTGTGAAGGAGCGGAAAGAATAGTCCCGGCAATGAGTCAGGCCGAAACCAGAAGCCCCTGCCGGCGACCGAAAACCAACTTGATTGCCGCTGGATTGGGTCGGAAAGACGAGGTTGTTTTGACACTGGATATTTTTGATTTGCATGGGAAAAAGGCATTGGTCACGGGCTCTTCGCGCGGGCTTGGTTTCGGAATCGCACTGGCATTGGCCGAGGCTGGCGCGCAGATCGCGCTGCATGGATCGAAGTCCGTACCTGCAGAAGCCACAAAACGTATCGACGAGGCGGGAGGAAAACCTGCCACTGTAACGGGCGATCTGAGCGATCCTGACGTTTGCCGTCAAATCATCGACCAAGTCATTTCCAGGACCGGCAGGATCGACATCCTGGTGAACAACGCAGGGACAATCCGTCGTGCTCCGGCAGCTGACCACTCGTGGGAGGATTGGAGCGCGGTCCTTGAGACGAATCTTTCGAGTGTCTTCCGATTGAGCCAGCTGGCCGGGCAACACATGCTGGCACAGGGTGGTGGGAAGATCATCAATATCGCGTCGATGCTCACATTCCAGGGCGGAATGTTTGTCCCTTCGTATGCCGCGGCCAAGGGCGGCGTTGGGCAATTGACGAAGGCCTTTGCCAATGAATGGGCCTCCCGGGGAATCAATGTAAATGCAATTGCACCCGGCTACATGGAGACAGACAATACGGCGGCGCTGCGAGCCGATCCCGTTCGCTCGCGGCAGATTCTCGAGCGAATTCCGGCGGGGCGCTGGGGAAATCCATCGGATTTGAGCGGAGCCGCGATCTTCCTCGCATCGCGAGCCAGCGACTACATGCACGGTCACATTCTTGTGGTCGATGGGGGATGGTTGAGCCGCTGAGGCAGACGGGACGTGCTTGAGAATCCTTAAGCCACAAACCACAAGCTGCCATCAATGGCCCCGCGGCGTCTTCTACAATGTCGGAGCAAGCTTATACTGTTTGTTTGTCCTCGCCACGAGCCCTTCTCCTTTTCATGGCGACCAGGTCGAATCGAATTTTGAACGCGAGGGAATGCATCGATGAGTGAATCGACTGGAAACGGTCTGACGTTCCGCAAGCATGCTGAATTGGATCTTCTTTCGTTAGGTGCCTTGGTGCACCGGCTGGATCCAGGGATCATTCCGTTTCGCAAAGCGACGCAATGCGCGATCCACGTCAGCGGTGGTGAATTTAACGTCGCCGCCAATCTTTCCGATTGTTTCAGGCTCAGGACCGGAATTGCCAGCGCGATGGTGGACTATCCGCTGGGAGATTTGATCGCCGAGCGCGTGCGCGCCATGGGCGTCAAGCCGTTCTATAAGCATTTTGCGCACAATGGCGTAAACGGTCCCAATATGGCTGCTGTTTATAGCGATAGAGGCTTTGGCGTGCGTGCTCCCGTGGTCTTTTACAACCGGGCCAATGAGGCTGCCGCACACCTGAAGCCGGGTGATTTTGATTGGAAGGCGATCTTCGCCGGTGGCGTGAAATGGGTGCACAGCGGTGGAATCTTTGCAGCGCTTTCGCCAACCACGTCGGAACTTGCGGTCGAAGCGATGCGCGAGGCCAAAGCGGCTGGTGCTATCACCTCTTTCGACTTGAACTTCCGTGAGAAGCTCTGGAATGTCTCCGGAGGCAATGAGCACGCAGTCAACGTGATTGGACGTATCGTCGAGAACGTGGATGTTCTGGTTGGCAATGAAGAGGACTTGCAGAAGGGACTGGGAATTGCAGGACCCGAGATTGCATCCAGGTCCAAACTCGACCCGCGTGTCTTCTTCGAAATGATCGACAAGGTCGTGGAAAAGCATCCGCGTGTAAAGGTAGTTGCGACGACATTACGGGAAGTACACTCAACAAACAGGCATAGTTGGAGCGCAGTTGCCTGGATGAATGGAAAGACTTACGCAGCGCCGACTGCTGAACTGGAAGTATACGATCGCGTGGGCGGCGGGGATGGTTTCGCAGCGGGGTTCTTTTATGGCCTTTTGACGGGGGAAGCGCCGGAAGCAGCAACCAAGCTTGGTTGGGCCCACGGTGCACTGCTTACAACTTTTCCAGGCGACACCACGATGGCTACTCTGGAGCAAGTACGCGCATTCGCAAAAGGGGGGTCGGCGCGCATCCAGAGATAAGTGCGGATGCTCCACAGTTATCGCCAGCCCAAAGCCGCTTGTTAAGAGAGATAAGAGATCGGTCGCGTCAGTTACACTCGGTCTTATCCTTGGAGCGGCGAGTCATTCCTTCACCTTGACCACAATCGCGCTGTAGGTTGTACCGGGGGCGACGATTAATTGGTGCGGCACACCGGCATTCACCGTCACTAAATCTCCCGCTGAGATGGCCTGCGATTTTCCGCCTTGAATACTAGTCCCTTTAGTTTCTCCATCGGGGCTTGTTTTCGGATCAATGACCGTGCCTCCGGTGATCAGCATCGCACTTCCCTGCTGCACAATCATCACGTCATCGAAGTGGGCGTGAATCTCAGCGCCGCCACTCGCGGTGCGAACCGAAATCTGCAACTTGTGGCTTCCGTAGTCTGCCAGAGTTTGCCCTGCACTGCCTGATGCAGCCGCTTGAGTATCAAGCGACGCTAACTGTGTCCGGATCTGGGCGGCGGAGAATAGTTCAGTTTTGCCACCGGTTTGCGTAAACGCCGGAATGCTCAATGCAACCAGCACCAAAACTACCTTCATCGCATTCATCGAAGTTCCTCCTCAGCGCATGCTTTCAAGCGGCGCTGGGTCCATGTCTGCATAGTCCTGGTTCTCGCCGCCCATGCCCCAACAGAATTTGTAGGCCTGCGTGCCCACGCCGGCGTGGATTGACCATCCAGGCGAAACGACAGCCTCGCAATTCCGCATTACCAGGTGCCGGGTTTCGTTCGGTGGGCCCATCAAGTGAAAGATACGCGCGTTTTCTGCCACGTCGAAATACAGATAGACTTCAGAGCGGCGCATGTGGGTGTGAGCCGGCATGGTGTTCCATGCGCTTCCCTTATGCAAATGGGTTACGCCCATCACAAGCTGACAGCTTTTCGCGCCAGCCAAGTGAACGTACTTATAGATTGTGCGAAGATTGCAGGATTCCACGCTTCCTATTTCGGTTGGCTGCGTCTCATCCTTTCTGACAATTGTGACAGGATAGGATGCGTGCGCCGGATAACTGAGAAGATAGAAGGCCGCTGGCGCTTTCTTCGATTGTGATTCGAATCGGATGTTGGGATTGCCTCGGCCGATATAAATCAAATCGAGATTATCGAGTTCGTGGGACAAATTACCCACTTGGACAATACCTGCTGCACCGACGTTGAGTACGCCGAGTTCGCGGCGCTCAGTGAAATACTCTGCGCGCAATTCCGGACTCGTTGCCAGAACCAATGGGTCTTCCAGCGGCACCGCCATCCCGACTACAGCACGGTCCAGATCTACATACGTCAATTGAATTGAGCCCGCCTTGTGAAGGCCATCTACCAGGAAAGACTCGCGAAGTTCCTGCGTTGTCATGTGCGGATATCGAATAGGGTCGGCCATCAAGACGGTTTTCATAACTGGTGTATGTTCCTCGTTCTCGCTCTCACGGTTGCGGACGTTGCTCCAACAGCCATCGAACCAGCTCCTTGCCACCTGCAAAGTTATCGAACTGATTGTAGATGAGCGGATTCTTTCGCCCATCGGTGTATTCGTTATAAAGCCAGGGATCGACGGCTGCAAATATGGTGCCGCGTCCGTACTTCGCGGCCGCCATCACAATATCGCCTCGATCGCGGAGCAACGCTACTGCGGGTCCACGCAGCGAGATGGCGCTTGTGTCCTTCATGTAGAGGGTGTGAGGATGATGAAAGATCGGCCCCTCAGCGACAACAGGAATCCGGCCATCTTCAACCTGCTCGCCGATGATGTGATGATGAAGAACGTCGTCGAAGTGAATGCCAAATCGGTCGGCCAGCAGATTCAAATGAGAGATATCGGCGTTGGGCGGATCGTTCTCCATGAGGATAAGCACCCCGCCTTTTTTGACCCAGGCCGCAACCTCTTCAGCATCTCGATCCGTCATGTAATGGGGATTGGGATTCTTGATCGGAATATCGGGCGAAACGATGATATAGAACTTCGCATGTTCGAGGTTGCTTTGTGTCGGCGCAGCGTAAAGAGTCTCCGTCATCATTCCATAGGTTTGAAACATCTGCCCAAAGAGGGCGTATCCGCTGTCACTTAGATCGGACCATTTGTAGTGGAAGTACTCCGTCTGTCCGGCAGCGTTCTTGCGCTGCTGGCTGTTATACCACGCATCGAGCAATACCGTTTGACCTTGTGCAAGCGCCGCTGTCGGTGCGTGGTCGACTTCAGTGGCCGCCAGGAGAAATGCGCCCAATCCTGCGGAGTTGTCAGCGTCAGCTGGGGCTCGGTGCTCTCCCGAGGTTTTTCTATTCGGATCTATGCGCGCTAAGTCGAGGCGCAGGGTCACGATTCCGTCGGCATAAGTCTGAGCTACGTATTTCAAGACTCCGTGCCAGGCTTGCTCGGCGTGCGCGGTAGCGCTCTCGGGAAGATATCCCAAACGAGCGCCTTTCGCGAGTGCATACACGAACAGGCAGTTGGCAAAAGTGGAGGCCGGAGGCTGCATGGATCCCGTCGATACTGCCGCTTCGTCAAAAAACCCTGTCTCGGGATCCTGACGGTGTCCGGCTGTCGCCGCTATCCTATTCAGCATTGCGATTAGTTCGGTCCGCCCGAGGTCTTCCTTTGGATAATAGGGCAGCGAATCAACAAGCGCCGCTGACAGGCGTGCGATGGATGCGGCATTGGAAAGAGCGGCTGCCGTCTCGACTCCCACCATAGATGATTGGGCGGATTCGTTCCACCGTTCAAAGCCTCGAGTAATCCCCGCAAAGTCCTGCGGTTCTTGAAACACGGATGCGTATTCGGCGAGAAAAGGCTGGGCCGTGCACAGGCCTTTTGATTGCGGTCCGCTTTGCTGGGCGGATGAAACGTCGCAGTCAGCGGCGATTTGCTGACGGATTTCCGCGGCTGCCTTGTAGTATTTCGGGGCGAGCGTTACGCGGTACATCAGAAGCAGCTGATGGCCCAGCGAAGCGTTGTCGTAGAAGCTCGCGTTTCGATTGACCGAATCGAGATACTGATCGACCACGCTCTTTCCATAGCGGAAGTAGTCACCGTTTGCAGAGTCATACCAGAGCGCCTCCAAACCTTCAAGCTGCCTCCCCGTCTCTTCGTCCCACGCACCTTCCGTTCGTACACTGGCTTGGCCCACAGGATTGTGCTGAACGATCGTGTTCGCTATCCGGGCTGACCATTGGGTGGATTGTGAAGCGGCCGGAAGGCTCGCGCAGAGGACCGTGGCAACGAACGCAAGCCGGTAGGCCGCGCCTTGCAGCGCCGTTAAAGGCAAACGATTGCCGGAGAGCGTTAGAGGTTTTGGCGGCAATCGCATAATAAATCTCCTGGAAGGGCCGGTATAAGACACGAAATTGTCGCGTCTCGCCACTGTAACGGTTTACCACATGACACTTCGGCCACGCCGCGAGCAGATCCCGATGGCGCTATGACGTTTTCTCCAGGAGCCTTTCTGGTTCACGCGGAATCTTATTGTTTGCCAGGCGATCATTCGATTGCGAGACAATTACACGAACATGAATCGATCAAACTACGACAGGGGCCACACTTTGTTCAGCCGCCGCCGCTTTGTCCAGGGCATGGCCTCCGCGGGTGCCCTCGCTGCGTTCGGTGGAAAGAATCGGTTGGCCCTTGGCGAAATCGCTCAGCGGAAGGCGTCGGAATTGTCGGGCTCGCACTTCGAACTAACCCTCGACACGCTGCCCGTAAACTTCACGGGGCGTGACGCCGTAGCGACGGGGGTCAATGGTTCTTCGCCGGGACCAACTCTGCGGTGGCGTGAGGGCGACACCGTCACCATTGCGGTCACCAATCGCCTCAAGGTGCCAAGCTCAATTCACCGGCATGGCATGCGGATACCCACGGAAATGGACGGCGTTCCGGGCCTGAGCTTTCGTGGAACCGCTCCGGGCGAGACTTTCGTCTACCGATTTCCAATGCTTCAGAGCGGCACTTACTGGTATCACAGCCATTCTCAATTTCAGGAGCAGACCGGCCTGCTTGGCTCCATCGTGATCGAACCGCGCGAACCGTATCCCGTCGAATTTGACCGCGAATACGTAGTGCTCCTCTCGGACTGGGCCGATGCCGATCCGGAATCGATCTTCAGCAACTTGAAACAGGAGAGCGATTACTACAACTACCATCGCCACACAGTCGCAAACTTCCTTAGCGAATCGAAAGCGAAGGGCGCCGGACCAACACTCAAAGAACGCACCGCCTGGGCTCGGATGAACATGAGTCCCAATGATATTGCCGATGTGTCGGGCGCGGTCTACACCTATCTGCTGAACGGCCATGCTCCGCGATCCAACTGGACGGAACTATTTCGACCCGGCGAGCGTGTTCGTCTTCGCTTCATCAACGGCTCCTCCATGACCTTCTTCGATGTTCGGATTCCCGGCCTTCCCCTGGTCCTTTTGGCCCTTGCCCTGTTCGACGCGGATGACCATCCGCTTGCTGTCGACGTCCGTGGGCTTCAGACGGACGGCTTCAGAAATGCGCAAGCCCGCAGCATAGCAGGTGGTCAGAATCGTGCGATGTTTCGTGTTGCCCACACAGCTGAGAAACTCAAGGACTTCCTCCGGACTCAGCACAACGGGCAGCTTCTGTGGCTTCTTCGGCGCCGGAATGACCTCATCGAAAGGCCACTTCTTCTTGAGTGAGACCTTGTAGAGAAACCGAAGAGCAGCGACGGCGATGAGGATAGAGCCGGGAGCCAGCTTCTTTTCGTTGGTGAGGTAGACCTGGTAAGCGCGGATCTCCTCGGCCCCAACGCCTCTGGGGATTTGTTGAAATGGCGGGCGAACAGCGATGCCTGTTGCACGTACGAGGTCTGTGTGTTCAGGGCGAGATTCCGCAACTGCATGTCTTCGGTCATCCGTTGGCGAAGGGAAGTCATGACGGGCTCCTTATGCGAAATGGAATGTGCTGCAAGCAGCACCTCCATGCTTTCGCAATGGAGCACATGTAAGGAATCAGCCCGGGCAAAGAAAGGCTAGCGAAGCAACTTGCGCTGGCTCGGACGACAAAAAGATCGCGCTACGACAATACCGCGAAGCGGTTTAGTCCAGGGCATGTAATGGTGTGCTCTCCATTACCTGCCGGAATCGGCACTGCCCCAAGTGCCAGGGCAACGTGCGCGCAAAATGGCTGGCGGCGCGCGCGGCTGAACTGTTGCCTGTGCCGTACTTCCACATCGTCTTCACTTTGCCGCACGAACTCTGCGCTCTGATCCTCCAGAACAAGCGGCTGCTCTACGATCTGCTCTTCCGCACCAGCGCCGCTTCGTTGCTAGAACTTGCGCGCGATCCCAAGCACCTGGAAGCGGACATCGGATTCCTCGGTGTGCTCCATACCTGGGGACAGAACCTCCAGGCTCATCCCCACGTACACTACATCGTTCCCGCCGGCGGCCTTGCCCTCGATGGTTCC
>OBLW0100000897.1_pt1 | contig 25689 bp, 16 predicted proteins | sample 1520161 | NCBI WGS metagenome assembly OBLW01 (sample SAMEA3539309, study PRJEB22396) | soil metagenome | biome: tundra; feature: field; material: soil | place: USA | collected 2010-05 | depth 0.15 m | reverse complement strand
GAAGTCGGTGGACTAGAACGATTCGCTCAACCTTGTCCAGAATCTTTGGATCGCCATTCAGCTTCGGCAAGACCCGGGCGAAAAAGTCGCCATCGAGGATGTCCTCGCCGATCTCGTCAGGACTGGACAACAGTGTTTCGATCTCAGCGTACTTGATGGTCTTGGTCTGTTCTGGTCCACCACCGCGACGCCTCTCGATTTCGGCAAATACAGTCGCTTCAGACAGACCCTCCAAAGAAGCGTTGACCTTCGCCTTCTTGCGTTCCTTCTTCACGTCATCCACCGATTCGGAGTACTGAAGGAAGTCTTCCCAGATCTCATCTACAGCTTTCCGGAGTTTGGCATTCGCGTCGGGTATGGAGATGACACTAAGGACCTGTGGGAAGTATGCATTGCTGGCCGAGCGGATCAACAACCGGTTGATCTGCACGCCAGGGCCTCCGCCACCGCACTGCTCGCGGCTGTTGTTCCCAAGCCACGGCCGCCGTCCTTTACAGAATCCGAGAGCGGCTTGCGGGCTTCGCGCCGCAACGATCAGCGGCCTGGACTTCCCGCATTCACACCGGATCGTAATATCCGACAAGTCACCGCCAGTGCCACGCTCATCCACATAGAGCGGTCGCCTACACTCTTCTTTGTAGTCGTGGACAAAACCATACCAGTCCAGGTCGCTGATGTGGCCGTTGAGGCAGGCTTGAACGAAGCGGATCGGAACGACCGGGTACTTCTTCCGATCTGGACCCAGGAATTTGTTCGACACCAGCGTTTCCCGATGGACCAACGGGCGTGAGCGGACTTTGTCTGGACCTTCGATTTTGTACTGGGCCACAAACCACTCTGGAAACATCCAAACCGCAATTCCAGTCTTCGGCGCATTCGGCTCACCTGAATCCACCGGCGGTGCAAAGAGCTTCAGATCGGGCACGTTGAGAACTTCCTGAAGCTTGCCAATAAGCCGCTCTTCGAAGATTTGCCGATCCGTTCCCTGCCAGAACTCCAATCCCCCGACGATAGCGGCGTAGTTGGGGAGGTCGACCAAGGCTCCTGGTCCGAACGTGGTGATGACTTGGCTCCGGCGTATCTGGCCATGAGGCCGTTTTGTTGCATTAGCCGGGTTCATTCGGCGTCCTCCTCCGGCACTTCGATGCCATCCAGCCGTCGAACCCATAGGTTCACGCTCTGTTCCACGTCTCGCAATGATCGCTGCGCCCGAAACTTGCGTGCGCCCGCTGGCTGCATCGCTAGTTCGGGATCCAGCGGATCGAACAACAAGTGCGGATCGCCGCCGTCCTCGTATTCCTGATACTTCAGTCCCGATCCTACTTTCGACTTCTTGTCCGCGATGCTGCTCCATTCATCTAAGAGGTCATCTACCCGCAGACGCAACTTCTGACGTAGAGCATCAATCTCAAGCGGCGGCAGGATTGCATGACGCTCGCCTCTTTCCGCAATCGCGTCGGCAACAAAGCCTAGGTTCGGCCGATTCTGAGCGATAGAGATCGCGCTTCTGGATGCGGTCATCGCCGCATAGCCCTGACGGGCCAACCCGACCGCCACCGCCGCGATGCCACGATCAATAGCTCGGGGCGAGAAGGGAGTTACGCTGGTAGCCTCTACGGATCTGTAAAAGGTTGCGTGATAAGACTCGAACCGTTCATAGTGCGAACGGTCTCGCGGCTTATGGACATTCACCAGCGTGACCACCAACCCGGGGCGCTGATCGTCTCGGCCAACACGGCTTGTGGCCTGGATATACTCTGCCGTTGTCTTCGGCTGGCCAAATACGACCATCAGGCCCAGTCGGATGATGTCCAGGCCCACCGAAATCATGTTCGTCGCGATGGCCACGTCCACTCTTTCTTTTTCTGTGAACGTCAGGGCAAGTCGTCGCTTCGACTCGGAGACCTTGTTCGTAGGTTCGCGGGAAGTCAGTTCGACAACTTCAAAATTGATCCGGCGATTGACGAACGAACCGCTCTTTTCGCCAACCCGCATACGTTCCCCGTAACCCAACAAACGTGACGTAACTTCGTCTTCGACAATCCGCCGACAGCCGCCAAGTTCGCGAAGGCTGTTGAAGTAGCCTACGAGAGTCATGTACGGATCGGCAGGATTCGCCGGATTCCCAGTGCCGCCGTTCTCGTCATACTGTTTCTGCGCCGCGGCGAGCAGCGCGAGATATGTGCGCAACATGATTACCTTGTGGCTACGGCCTTGCGCGCCGATGCCAATATACAGACGGGCTTTCTCTGTGTCGGGATTGGTCTTCGCAAAGAATGAGTCGTGGCGATCCGGTCCTGGGCAAGGAAAGATCTCGACACCATTCCTGGCAAAGATAGCCCGTATCTGAGCATCAGCCCTGCGTACCGTTGCGGTCGATGCAACGACCTTCGGTCGGATTACATGATCCCCGATGTTTTGGGAGCACAGCTCATCAATGGCGGTCTCATACAGTCCTACCATCGTGCCCAGTGGACCTGAGATCAGGTGAAGCTCATCCTGAATGACAAGATCGGGCGGAGGCAGCGGTGCTGGCAAGTTCGAGCCGAGCAGAGGATCACACGGACCATAGAAGCCGTTCTTGTCGTGATGTTGTACTTTGCCAAAAAGCGCCCCTACTGGACCCACCCAAGGTAACCCGGCGAACTTGTCCACAGTGGCAATCATCAAGCATGGCAGCCGACGATAGATCGGCTCATCGACCGCGAGAATCGGCAGCGGATTATTGCCTGTAAACTGGCAGCGCCGATTCGCACAAACAATGCGGAGGTCGTTCGGTTCATCCTGATTCGGCTTGAGACTAAACGAATTTCTTGAGAACTTCGTGCCACACCAGGGACAATTCTCCAGTGGGATCGGCGATGGCTTACTGCGATCATCGTTTTGAAAGGCGATCGTGCGAGACCTTGCTGAATTGGGGTCACGGTCGCCTCTAAAACCCATCTTGTTCGGCGTGGCGGCTTGTCCTACCCACAACCCAATTTCGAACGGCCACTTGCCGAGACGATCCACATCGTTCTGCCGTTCCAGTTCCATGGCACAGATCAGCGTGGATGCACGGCTGAGCTGATCGAGCGTGAGCAGCCGCAGCGTGTAACGCATCAGGACAGTCAACCCGGACGACTCAATGCCCGGATTCCGCAACCGACGCAACAAAATCGTGAACGCCGCTAAACCAAGATATACCTCGGTCTTGCCGCCACCTGTGGGGAAGAACAAAAGGTCAACCAGAGACCGATCCGAATGCGTCGGGTCCACCACCCCGCGAATGTTCAGGAGTAGAAACGCCAGCTGAAACGGTCGCCACTTCGGGTCTAACTCGGGATACCGCTTCCGGGCCGCGGCGGCCATGACCTTGTTGCATGTACGGAATGCGTCGAAAGCGATCGGATCTTTGAGGGCGAGCAATCCGTCGCCAATTCGAGCGGCCGCGAACCGGGCTTTCTGCATGAGCTCTCGTGTTACTTCGGCGCGATTCGCCTCCGGTAGAATCGCCTGCTTGTCGATCCAATCCAGGTACAAATTCTTTAGCGCGCCCAGCTTGGTCTGCGCTTCCTCTGCGGATCGCAAGCCAGCGAGGGATTCCATCGAAAGCTCGACGCCAGGTGCGGGCGACGCTTCCACTTTCTCCACGTGGGCAGAGGGTATCCACGAGGTTTGAACCTCAGAGCAGGTTTTTATGCCTTGACAAATAGCATGAGAAGAGACGCCGTGGCCGACCACAAATTCACGGGCATCACGATATTGAAGATCGCCGACCCGTTCATCCCAATCGTAAGACTCAAATCCTTGCAGGTTTGGACGAGGCACCAGCGGCGTGTCGGCGTGCAGAAACAGCTTTGCCTGAAAGGCCATACTCTCGTCCTTGCGCTCATCGGGGCTCGGTGCTCGGCGGTTCACCAGAAATACAGAGACGGCTCTGGTTCCCGCGGGCACCAATGCTGGCCGGTTACTTGCTCCGGTCCTGATTTTGCGAATCGAGACCACGATCTCCAGTCCGTCACTACCCGGAACTGGAATGGGCGGCAGAGTTCCTCCTTTGGTCCCGGGAGTAAGCGTGAGGTCTTCCTGCCGCGGCACTCGTTGCCAGGAAGTGACCAAGTCGCCCTCTTTCGTAGCTTTGTAGTCTCCCCACGTCACCTTGGCCCGAATCTGTTTGGCTTCGGCAGAGACGAGGATGCTCAATCCGATGGAAGACGGGAAGGGTGCGCGGCGAGCGGAGGCTACTTCTGGCGTATTCTCATCGTCACCGCCGCGATTTTGCGGCGGAATGAGATCAAGTTGATCGTCCGCCGTCTCGTCTCGCACGCTTTCCCGTGCCTCGAACGGAACGAGGAATCCGGTCAGATACCAACGGGATGGTGGGGTCGGCAGAATTTCCGTCTCGTGTTCATCGCCCGGGTCGGGACCGACGAGATCCAGCCGCAGAACATCAACTAATTTGTCACGCACTTCGACGGATTTCATTTGGATGGATCCTCCGCAGAGAAGAGAGTCGGTGCCGGGAGACTCACTTTGGCGGATTTCTTCTGTGCTCGCTTCTTTGGTTTTGCGCTGTCCGCAGCCGCTCCGGCCAAGCTTTCCTCTTCAGCTCTCTGGCGGTTCAATTCGAGGAGTCGCGCCAGAACCTCGTCGTGGACCTCGTCCGGCCAGCGATACCGATACTTTGTGCCGTTGACATGGCCGTTGTAATCCTCTCCGCCCTCGCCGTCGAACTCTGGAATGAACTCGCAATTTGGCTGGATGTCGGTCCACCCGTATGCATTTAAGACGGCACGGTCCAATGTCGCGTGGAGCCTGCGAAGCTCCACAATCTCCGCATTGTCGACCTCAGGGTTATGAAATTTGTTATAGAGAACTGTCAATCCATAGTTCTTGTCCTGCATCAGGGACGATCGATAATCGTAATAGCAATGACCTCTCGCTTCCAGCTCAGCATTGACTGCAAAATCCGAAGGGAAAGGGAAAGTATTGAAACAATCGGTAGGCGCATAGCACAGCCGGTCTTCGAGCGTTGAACTGAAGAACCGAGCCCAGATTTCATGTGCTCTAGACTGCAAAATAGTAAAAGGCGCCCATCCTGAAAAGGGGAAAATCGACAACCTATCAGAGGCGACGATGTCGCTCGCAATCCTGACGAAGCTCACATGTTGAGTAATGCGGGAGATAACCAGTGCATAATCCACTTTTGCCATCGCGGAGAAAAGGCTCGGCGAATATCTTCCCCATAACCACCAATACTTTCGTCTCCTCCGACTGTCTGGATTGTCATCACTGAGGAGGTCACGTTCGGGCTTCACACGGGCCTCTACTATTTGCAGGAGATCTGGATAGTCGGCAGCAACGGGGCCAGGGTAGTCTTCTGGAACAATGCCATTGCGCAACCATTCCACCATCTGTTCATTCTCCGCGTTCGTCCAAGAGGTTCTCATCGCAACACGGCGAAGAGGCCAATCCCTGAAATTGATCGCATACCTGTGGAAGGCGTGAGTGGGGCTCTCATTCACCTCTTCGCCGCCTATGTATGGAACTATGAGATCACGGTTCCGTGGGTTTGTTCCGATGAGCCGCTCCATCTCATTTATCGGAGAGGCGATGTCCTTTGTATCAGTATCATCGAACGTGAACCCCATGCCATAGAGCTCACAACCTCTGAATTGACGGTCAACGTTCTCTGGCAGTTCGGCCGGGTTCTCGTCGCCACCAGAATGGAACAGGTAAGCAGTTATTGTTGGCACCTCGCGGTTATCGAGTAAGAACGGTTTGGGCTCGAGGTTCTTCGCGACGTGGACGACGCTGACAGTGACATGTGCCTGCCCTACCCATTTCATACGTGTGCGCGCCCGGAAAATAACTCCGCCGTGAACACAAATCCAACGGAGTCCTGTCCAACGTGTATCCCCCTGGGCAACCGTATTGGTGGCGATTAAGCCAAAGCACCCGCCGTTTCTGAGCAAATTGAACGAGCGACGAAAGAAATGAGCAACTAGGTCAGCACTGCCGTGAGAGTTCTCGTGCAACGCTTTCAGCCAATCGATATATCCGCGGGCGTGTGCCCCGGCGAGCGTGTTCTTACCAGCAAACGGGGGGTTTCCCACAATCGCATCGAATCCCGGATTCTCGCGCTCGAACACCTCGGGAAATTCAATCTCCCAATGGGCAGGTGCGATCCCCTTACTGCCCTTGCGCAGGAGTTTAATCGCGAGCTCAACTTCGCCATCTACCGAGATAAAGCCTTGCGTTTTTAGATCGGCTTCAACCAAAGATTGCATGCGCCGACGCGCCTCTTCTCGAAGCCTCGGCTTTTCGTTAGCGAAGAATGTTGTGATAACTGCGTCCCCAACCATGCGGGGCAAGTTGAGCGCTTCATCGGCGGTCGCGAGTTCTTGTGAGAGTTGCTCGTAGGACAAGTTATCCCGGGCATTCAGAATTCTCTGCCGATGCTGCGTAATTCTCTCTATGCGCTTGCGCAGCTGATCTTCCAGAAAGCTCTGCTGCGCCGCGGGTACCCAATGAAAGGATGCGATCTGCTTGCGCATCAACCCAACCGAGCTGTCCCCGTTGCGGAGAGAGTGATCCAGGAATGTAAACGGGTGATCCTTGGCCAGCGTTGCCAACCACAAGGAGAGCTTCGCCAAATCCACCGCAAAAGGGTTCTTGTCCACGCCGTATAAACAGCGTTGAGCGATGAGGCGACGTGCATGAAGAATTGGCTCCTGATCGGGAGGAATGAAGGGAGTCTCGCCGTGAACCGACCATGATTCGACCAGAGCTTCGGCCAAGAAGCGGCACGTCTCAACGAGAAAGGCTCCCGAACCCATCGCTGGGTCGCAGATCTTCAGATCGAGAATCTACTCGGGCCGCGGCTTTTCGCCAAGCTGCTTCAGGATCGGTTCCAGCGTCGTTCGGACAATCGGTTCGGTGAGCGATCTCGGCGTGTAATGGGACCCCGATCTCCGGCGCTCTTCGGTCGGCTGGAGATAGATGCCGCCGAGGGCCACTAGTAGCGGCATTCCGCGCTCGTCGAGATAGAGAGGCGAAACCCTCCGGCCAAATGCGGCGACAAGTTCCTCAATGTTTCCGGCAGTCTTCAACTGCTCCAGAGCCTTGCCAGTGAGTTCGCAACCGGCGTCCTCTTTAGAGAGCTTTCACCCGATCCGCTTGAGATTTGCCGAGCAGGTCACTTAGGTTGACCACAACGTGATCTGGCCGAAGACCGATGGATGTACCTGGTGCCGTCCGCACCTCGAATCCCATCATGGCCTCGTAAACAGACCCGATCTGCTCTACGTCAAGCGACATATAGGACAGGCGCTCGCCATCCAGCATGAGTAGGTCTCGGAGAACTCTGAAGATCACACCATCGGAAACCCGCGGCGGCGTGACCGTTTCATTCGAAGATCGCTTCGAACCGAACGGGCGGCCCTCCAGGAACGAATAGGCGTCAGGGGCGAACAGCCGTCCCTGTCGCGGCGGCAGGTTCATGGCGCCATGTCCGCCCCCGTCGTAGATCAACCGGCAAAGCGTAAGGAACTGCACCCAACTTCCAAACCGCTGATCCATCGTGTCGGGATACTGCGCGTCGTCTTCCCTAAGACGCTCGAACAGACCCGATAGAGAGTAGGAGTTCAGGTAAATTGGGTCGTTCGAGAGGAGGCCACGGTCCTCCGCGTAGAGTATGAACACCATACGCAGGAGCGACGTTAGCAGGCCGCCGTAGACTTCCTGCGGCGTTTCCCGAAGAACGTCCGCCAGCAAGGTGCCGCCTGTGGCCTCATTCGCGGACTGGAAGCCACGCATAAGTTCATTCAAAGCTCGCAGGACTTGCTCCGCCAGTTTCGTAGAAACTTCGTTTTGGTATCTCCGGCTTTGTTGAAGAATCCACGGTAGGCGCTGATTTGTTGGCAAAGAGAAGAGCCGGCCTGCTTCCAAGAGCAGGTGAAGAGCAGCGACGATGGGCCTGCCGGCGACTTCGCACATGGCTTTTACTGGGAATGTGAGGTGTCCGGTTGATTCACCGCGGGGCGCATAAACGATGCGGATGCCCTCAGGATTGACCAATAGTCCAATCGGAACCTGGTTCGTTCGTAGCAGGCGCTCGAAACGCGCCTGTGGGCTGGCGTGCCAGCGCTTGTCGTTTGTATCTTCCTTCGGGGCGTCGTCCAGATTTGCGCTGTCAGTCCGCACGTCAATCAACATCAACCACAAGCCCGGGTTCGCCGGGTCCGGCACGGCATACCGCGGCGCAAGGACTTCGCCGTAGTCTGCCAGCGGCACTTCGAGGCTAGTCGGCAACTCGGGTCCACCCGGTCCCCCAGCGAGATCGGAAGGCTCCCATCCCCAGAAATCGAATGCGAACACGGCAAAATCTTTCAGGCGTGGCTTTGGCTCTTCTCCACGTTGAGTCGCAGCAGTTGATTCGCCGCGAACGTGCCGGATCAGAATCGACTGTTCGCGGACGATGTTCTTGTTGACGAACGCCTGCGCGTCGCGTAGCGCCGCGGGAGAAACCACGAGGCCGACGGGCTGCAGGTAGCCCAGCCACTCCTTGTGCGCTCTCAACTCGGGATCTTGGCTCATGTCCTTCAGCCCGAAATCGGCCACAGATAGACGAGGCCGATCGGTTCCATTCTCTTCGCTTTTACTGTGTAGCTAGCCTTGATCTGGGCCGGCTGCGTGATCAGTTCCTTCTCACTGGCTGCCAGACGCCGATCCCAATGCTTGCGGTCCGCTTCCCGCTGGCGGTGTTCCAACACATCTTCGCCCTCAAATTCAAACCGCTGTTGCCGATCGTCATGGGTTTTGATGCTCGCTAAAATTCGATTTCGTTGCGCTTCGATAATAGCGGTCAGTTCTTTGGCTTCCTTCTCGCCACGAGCCGTTAGTTGCTCCACCGCGTTGGCTGCGACCGCCTCGACACGCCGTTGAAGATGAGGCAGTAGGTCGGACACATCCCTCTCGACCGATCGCAGGAGGCGTTGCTGAACTGTTTCCGGCACCGAATGCTCCCGCGCGCTGGCGAATGATTCTTCAAGGAGATCGAGGGTCTTGCTTTCTGTATCTTCACCGTATGGACGCAGAGCATCTTTTCTAGTTTCCGAATCATTCCATCTGGCGGTCACGGCCACAATCTCGTCATGAAGGCGGCTAGCATTCGGTCCGTAGAGTGAGAGTCGGCCGAGCAAGATCACTCTGGGGATGGCGTCGTTCGTTTGTCCAACGCAGGAACGCGAGAGATCGTGGTAAACGAAGCCTTGCGATCGGAACCTGCTGAGCAACCTCTGCACCACGCGATGCTCAAGGTGAAGATGGACAACTTCCTCATCGAGGTTGCCGGAATCTCGAAACACAATCGGGCGAATGGGCGACTCCCGGCGCCAATCCCAGATTTTCTGATCAAGCCGGCGCGGCAAGCGCAAGGCGTCCAAAGTATGCGACCAGGTGGAGTCGGCACCGGCACGCCGATCGAGAGCTGGAAATTCGAACCGCTCCGGCTGCTCTGGCTCATTTGGCAACTTCAACAACTTAGGTGCGCCCAACATTTCCAGCGACGAATCGATGGCTGAGTGGAAATGTCGTTCGTCCAGACCGAGGTAGCGTTGCGACGTAGACAACATGTCCCGAAGGACGCTGAGCTGATCCTCCAGTTGCTCTTTCCGATCGCGTGCCGCTTCCAATTCCTGTTCTACCGTCTGGCGATCATCGTCGGTCGCGTGCACAGCTTCAATCTTGGATTCCAGATTGGCCGACAGGCCAGAGGCCAAGAGATCTGACAAGCGCCTTTCCAAAACGGGCGATAGGCTCCCGAGTTCTTTCTGGATGGTCTCCGTCTTCTTTACCAAAACCTGTAGCACCCGATCTTCTGTCCGTTGTTGAAAAACGAAATAGTGGCAGCGGACCTCAGGTGAACGTTGGAGCTTCCGGTCGATCCGGCCGTTGCGCTGCTCCATTCGACTTGGATTCCAAGGCACATCGAAATGGAAGAGGTCTGCACAATGGTTTTGGAGGTTCACACCTTCGCGTGCAGCATCAGTGGCAACGAGAATCCGAAGCGGGTATTTCTCTGGCGACCCGTTAAATGCTTGCTTCAATTCCTGGCGAGTAGCGTCCCCCATGCCGCCGTGAAAGGTAGCAATCCGGTTGCTCTCCGGGTCGACTTTCGCGATCGCCGCCCGGAGCTGCTGCTCCAAGTATCGCTTCGTATCTATGTACTCGGTGAAGATGAGGACTCTTCGGTTGTTCCAGCCTTTCCAGCCCGGACACAAATTCTGCTCAATCCAACTCACGAGAACGCGTATCCGTGGATCGGCCAAGCCGCGCGAAGCGTCGGCCACTTCCGTCATCTCAGCTAGGATGGATTTCTCCTGCTTCAGTAAGTGATCGGGGGCGTTTTCCGGAATGAGGCTTCGGCGGGTGGCGATCTCCATTGCTTCATCCATCTCAGCCGAGACGGCAGCTTCGGGCAGTTCGGCACGGTCGTCATCGCCACCAGGTGCTTCAAGGAGCAGAAGAGTTTCGGCAGCTTCGTCACGGTCCGGGGACTTTTCTTCCGCGCGCGCGTCAACACTTTTCCGGTGGACGCGCAGAGTGGGAGAAAAGGCTTCGATGGAAGACAGGAGTCGTTTCTGTAGCGAGGTCACTACCAGCGCGCCGGCAGCTTGCTGCGATTTCGACGAACCCGAAAGCCGAGTTTCCCTCAACGCGCGGTACTGCTGCAAAAGTCGGGATAGCAGGAGTTCTGGCGCGTTCTCGGGGAGGTCGGCTATGTCATGCTGCACGATCTTCCGAAGTGGGAAGCCCCCCGAAACCTCACGGAGGTCGCTCTTCAGGCGGCGCACCATAACATCCGACAACATCTTCTGGCCTCGTACAGATACGCCGCGGCAAAAACGTTGGGGGTCCAGCATTTCAAGCAAAGCCGAAAAGCTATTGGAGTGACCGTTGTGGGGCGTAGCGGAAAGGAAGAGTCGGTGCTCGAACTCTTGGGTCAATTCGCGCATCACTCTGGTGAAGTGTGAGTCGATAGCATAGCGACTGCCGCTCGCTGGCGCCGCGTTGTGCGCTTCGTCAAGAATGAGTAGCGATCCTGGCCCTTGAGTCTGCAGCCAATCACGAAGGGGGCCAGCGTAGGCTTCATCCCGGAGTAGTGAGTGCGAAATGATAAATCTGGTGTGGGTGCTCCAGGGATTGACTCCGTAGCCACGATCTCGGCGGCAGCGAAGGACGTACTCTCGATCCAAGACCACGAAGGTCAACCCGAATCTGGGTTCCAGCTCGTCTCGCCATTGCAGGAGAACCGATGCGGGGGAACCGACAACGATGCGTTTCACCTTCTGGCGCATCAGAAGTTCACGAATGATCAGGCCAGCCTCAATGGTTTTGCCAAGACCTACGTCGTCGGCGATAAAGAGGTTGACTCGTGGTAGCAGCAACGCCTTTCGCAACGGCTCCAACTGGTAGGCCATAACCTCGATGCCGGCCCGATATGGAGACTGGAAGAGCCGCGGATTAGTGGACGTGACTAGGTTCCAACGCAGAGAGTGTAAGAAGGCAGAGAATAATTGCGGTGGGTCAAAGCCCTGCCGACCTAGATCTGCCCACGCTGATTCTTGGATGATCTGAGCGTCAATCTCCCGCTCTCATAGCACGTCGAGAGTAGTGCCCTGCGAGTCATCGTCGATACAGGAAAGACTTACTAGGGTTTGCTGCTCGCCCGTGCGGCCCGGTGCCGCCACTCCTTCCACCAGATGCCGGCGCGCGCGGACTCGCACGACATCACCTAATTGCGGAAATCGTGGAGAATCTCCGCGAGTCTGCAGTTCGTCCGCCATCGGCATAAGTTCTTATCATAGAACTTCAAGCCACGTGATGACTAACTCGCTGTACCACAAACACCTGTTTTCGGGCAGCAGAGACCCCTCACGTGTGACTTCTTAGATTCAGGTACTTGCAACGCTAGCTTGGAGGGGGATTTTGGGCAGTCTCACCGGCTCGCCAACGTAGCCAACACGAGATGTGATCTCCCAAAAGACAACTTCTGTCCCGCGTCTTCTGGAAAGCCACTATCGGCCATAAATTCCGAGGTGCCCTAATCCGGTCAGAGGGCAACACGTTCAGGGAAGCAGTGGCGATTCCCGCCGCTCAGCGCCTATTGTCTGCCAGACCAGGCGCTCCGCGCAGGGATCTAACGTGAATAGAGCAGCGTTGTCCGAGGCGCCGACGTGCTAAATTCACATCTGCCGAATCGATTCGGCCATTCGCAAAGCGAGAACCTGATCCTGTTTATTGCGATAGATCTCGGCCCGCTCGCGTCGGACAGCGCGCTGCTCATCATCGGCGGAGCATTCTGCCCCGGCCTGCTCCGGTTAGAACTTAGGTCCATGCTAGATCAACAATAGCTCGTGTCCGAGTTTGATCTTTTTTGTAACCAAGTAGTTCTTACAGTGCATGTTGGGCAGAACCTCGCACGGGATGCGTTCAACGACGTCAATTTGCCCGCGCATCAATGCTGAAAATTTGTCTGGATTATTTGACATAAGTCGGACTCTAGCGATCCCAAGATGTTTCAGAATCTCGACCGGTAAACAATAGTCCCGCGCATCCACGGCAAGTCCTAGCTGTTCATTAGCCTCTACCGTGTCGAGCCCTTCGTCTTGCAGTTGATAAGCCCGAAGCTTCGCCATCAGTCCTATGCCGCGTCCCTCCTGCATTTCATAGATAACGACGCCCCTGCCTTCTGTGGAGATTTTGTCCATGGCCAGTTCTAGCTGTGCCCGGCAATCGCAACGCAGAGAGCCCAATGTATCGCCCGTGAGGCACTGAGAATGGATTCGCAACAGCGTAGGGGAGGTATGCAAATCACCCATGATAAGGGCAACAGCTGTCTCAATTCGCCCATAGCAAATGTTGTCACGCTCGAAGCCGAGTGTGCGAAATATCCCCCACTTAGTTGGTAAGACAGCAGATGCAACTTGTCGAATTTTCTCTCGAGATGGCGTCACACTCATAATTCCCATTGGCTGTCGTTAGACCATGCTATGTGGCTTCGCCTCGCATCCAGCAGAGGCCTTACGATCAGGCCCGCCCAAGAAGTCGGAGATGCGACGGATTCCTCGTGGTGAAACTTGCACGCCAGGCGAAAGCATGAATTGCACTCGGGCACTGTCAAGTGATCCAGCCCCGGTGATGTGTAACGAGTTCCGCAATTGTCAAAACTGACATGCCATGTCTCTCGGCAAAGAACTGAATCTCTTCGCCCTTACTCATGGTGCCGTCCGGGTTCGTGAGCTCAGACAGAACAGCGGCGGGTTTGAGTCCGGCTAGCCGAGCCAACTCGACAGAACCTTCGGTGTGGCCTTGACGACCGACCAGACCAGCGGCCGCGGCCCGCAAGGGGAAGACATGGCCGGGACGCACTAGATCTTCCGCAACGGCGCCATCGGCAATGGCTGTACGAATGGTCGTCACGCGATCTTGCGCCGAGACGCCGGTGGTCACGCCTCGCCGGGCCTCGATGGTTATGGTAAAAGCGGTGCGAAAACGACTCGTGTTGTCAGAGACCATGAGCGGAAGATCAAGACGGTCTGCGAGTTCGTCCGTGATGCAAAGGCACACGATGCCGCTGCACTCGCGAATCATCGTAGCCATCGACTTTGCCGAGATCTTTTCGGCCGCAACAATAAGGTCCGCCTCGTTCTCCCGGTCAAAATTGTCCACCAGGATGACGGGATGACCCATGCGCAGATCTCCTAGCGCTCGCTGTAGCCGGTATTCAAAAGGAATCGCTGATATTTCTGGAATTACGTAAGAGGTGGGTGCAATGGACATTGGAAACGCTCCTCGTAAGCGAAGCTGACGACAAACGTTTCAGGGCGATGTGTTGATCCAGCCGGCGAAGCGTATTGCCGAAGGATGTTGACGTTGATCTTCTTTCATCCGGACTTTTACCGTCGGCCCTGGAATCTCACCAGATCTGCTGACCCTGCATTCCTGCGCAGGCGCTCGCGGGCTTTCACCGCCGGTGGGGAATCGCACCCCGCCCTGAAGACGACGCTTCATTGAAACAGTTCGGTTGTCGCCACCTGAGCCCAGCTTGTTGTCGGCTGGGCTCAGCGCGGAATTACCTATTCGAATCGGTCTAATGCTAATGACTCAGTGGACGATCTGCCCACCGTCGACGACCAGCGTGTGACCGTTCACAAACGTGGCTAGATCGGAGCACAAGAACAGTACAGCGCCCGCCATTTCTTCCGGTTCCGCATAACGCCCGGTTTGCGAGAGCGCGTTTTCGCACTCGAAGAACATCTTGCGGAACCATGCATCTTGCACCCAAGGTTCTGTCATCGGGGTGCGCGTGAAACCGGGAGCAAGGCAATTGATCCGGATTCCCTGTTTGACGTACTCGATAGCCGCCGCTTTTGTCAGGCCCGCGACGCCGTGTTTACAGGCTACATAGGCCGACATCATGGGATCGGCAATCAGCGACGCCACCGATCCGCAGTTAACAATCGCGCCGCCCCCCGTCTTCAGCATCGCCTTGATTTCGGCCTGCATGGCGACATAAAGACCGCGCAGATCGACCGCGATGCAGCGGTCAAGTTCGGAGACTGGGGTGTCGGTCAATAGCGCCGGTTTCGCGAGCGTGCCGAAATTATTGAATACGCAGTCGATCTTGCCATACTTTTTCACGGCAGCGTCGACAACCGCGTAAACATCTGTTTCGACGGTCGCATTACAGTGCTGGAAAAAACCATCGCCGCCTAACTTCTTGATCTCGTCAATGACTACGCTGGTCTTTGGATTCATGCCCCCAACTACTACGTTTGCGCTACGCTGTCCGAAGGCAAGTGCAGTCGCCCGCCCAATACCGGTGCTGCCGCCAATCACCAATGCTGTTTTGCCCTTGAAATCAAAAGGATGGGCCAGTGCGTTTCTGACTCTCGCCGCGATCTTTGCGCCCACCGCTGTCATCTGCTCAACTGACGTTCCTGTCGTTTGCTCAGTTGTTGTTTCCATCTCAAGTGTTGTTGGCATATGAATAATTACCGTCCTTTTGTACCAGGAGTGACCGGTAGTCCAAATCTGCAAACCCGTATGGATACCGGGCCATAAGTCAGATCAGACCGTCCACGTCTGTAAATGCAACTTTATGACCACGACGATGAACGGTAACAGCCAGTAAGAGATCACCAGCTTGCGGGAACGGATCATTGGCGTCACTTTGCCCGTGGACACTGTGACCTGATGCGAAAAGGTCAAAATTAAAGGGAAATCGTCGATCGTCGAAGCTCAACCATGGTCCCGACGGCCAGACATTCGGCACCCTCTGTGACGTGCATGACGCACCAGCTGCGAATACCTCTAGTTTGAAGCTGGTACGGCGCACGCATACTTGTCAATTTGGAACTTCGCTCATGTCAATGTGAACGCTAAGTCATTGACCGCGGTATGGATTGGGCCTAAAATTTCCAATAGATAGAGAAAATGTGGAGATTGTGCCTTGAAGGACTATGCGGGCACGCGAACCCTGGTAGCCAAGACGGACTCGCTAATTCTTGTCTTTTGAGGTCTTTTCTCCCCGGGACAGTAGAGTATGGGCTCAGAGGAGTTACACACACTCGGATTGTTGGAATTCCGTCCTGAAGACGGAACCATTTATCTCAAGGATGAGCGCATGGTTGCGTGTAGTAGCGCTTCCCTGGGAATCCTACGAAGACAACTTATTCAGAGTTTTGGGATCAATAGCGCCCGCCACTTCCTGTGGCAGATCGGCTACAGTCAAGGCTATCGCGACTATTTAAGCATCAAACAACTCTTTGGAAAAAAATCGGCTGATTACGCCGGTACCCGTCTCTACGCAATTGTCGGGCTCGGACGGGTTGAAGTGCTCCTCGACGTCACGGACAACGGGAACGCACGTTTTCGCATGGAAACGATTGTGCGTAACTCAGTAGAAGCGGAAGAGCACCTGGCGATGTTTGGCAAAGGCGAGGATTCTGCTTGCTGGCAGACGCTGGGGTACGCCAGTGGTTATGAGAGCGCCCGCATCGGACGAGAAGTTTACTTCAAGGAGTTAATGTGCAAAGGGCGTGGTGATCCTTACTGCCGATTTCTGGCGCAAGATGCAGCGGGTTGGGGAGACGAGGTTCAGACATTCCACGATCTTTACAGTCCATCGGCAAAGCAGGATTCGGTAGCTTTAGACGAGTTGCGAGCGGAAATTCGCCGTCTGCATGAGCTCGCGAGCAGGCAGCGTCATGCCCTGGCTCAATGCCGCGAGCGCACACTCAGGGTCGAACCGGACGAGGGCAGTCCTGCGGCGCAGGCGCTCAAAATCGCAGAAAAAGCCCACTTTATCGTACGCGGCAAAGAAATGATCGAGGCCATCGAACAGGCCGCGTGTGTCGCCCGCCTGGATACGACAGCTCTGGTATGCGGCGAAACCGGCACGGGAAAAGAGTTCCTCGTTAACCTCATTCACCAGCAAAGCTCTCGCGCGCAAGCGCCTCTGGTATCGGTCAACTGCGCAGCACTTACCGAGACTTTGCTGGAATCGGAACTGTTTGGTCATGTCCGGGGAGCTTTCACTGGAGCCGTCGGAGACAAGGTGGGCCTCTTTGAAGCTGCTTCGCATGGCACCCTGTTCCTGGATGAAATCGGTGAGATGCCTCAGGCGCTGCAGGCCAAGATGTTGCGAACTCTCGAAAATGGCGAGATTCGCCGCGTGGGAAGCAACAAGACCATCAAGGTCAATCCGAGAATCATTGCGGCCACGAATCGCGACCTGCTCGCGGAGATCGATGCGGGCAAGTTCCGCCGTGATCTTTTCTTTCGCTTGAATAGCTTCGTGCTTCACCTACCTCCTCTGCGGGAAAGCAGGGAAAGCATCCCACTGATGGTGTGGGAATTTCTCCAGAATTCCAATGAAAGTTTCGGCAAGCATGTCGCATCCATAACTCCTGAGGCCATGTCAATTCTGATGAGTTACTCCTGGCCCGGCAATGTCAGAGAGTTGAAACATGCGATCGAGCGTGGGGTTTTGGTGGCCCACGGCGACACCATCGAGGCGCGGGACCTGCCGCACGAAATCGCGTCGTCCAAGCAAGGCGAAGAGGACGACACTCTCAGTGTGAAAGGCAACGAACGGCGCTTGATCCGGCTGGCACTCGAACGGTCGCACGGTAACCGGCGGGGAGCGGCCAAGACGCTCAATATAAGTCTCTCCACGCTCTGGCGTAAGATGAAAGCGTACGGCCTGTTCGAATACCCGGGCTTAACCGGAAACATGTCGAATCGGCCGGACGCTCCGGCTGCTGCTGTTGAACAACCGAACGATCCTTTGGCTCGCGATCCTCTGGAACCTGAGGCAGTATCCTAGGTACGATTTTGCCTGGCGCATTTTGGCATGCTCAGGGTATGTAATAACTAACATCATTCTACCGGCCTCGTAACTCCATCAGTTACTCCTTTCTAGCTCGATCTTGCCCTCGACTGTCGAACCTCTCACCAAATACGCCTCACCGGTGTTGGGCAGGAGCCGCATGTGCCACGTGGACAGTCGGCTTGGGAGACAATATTTTTGTTTCTGGACGAATGAATGGCCACATTTCAAAAAATCCGCAAAAACTCAGAAATGGAAAAGTTACGGCCAGCAAAGCGGATGCCAGCCAGATCTCGTAGTCGTAAGTAGGCGGACCGGAGGCGAGTTTACCGCTTAGCATAGGATGCATTGAGTGATAAAACGCGCTGAGTCCAAATCCGATCACGGCGCTCGTCACGGTGTTCAGAATGCCCTTCAGCGGTTGGGTGAATGTGCTGAACAAACTTCCCTGGCACATGATAAGGACTACGATCACGCCAAAAATAAACGCGACGGAGAACTGGGCCAACATCACCATGAGGTCCACATGCATGATCTTCACGGCAACATACGACGCCATGCCACCGATTGCGATTGTAACTAGCGTCATGACGATCCCCTGCACTGGCTGCTTCATTATGCCCGGTGATTTTGTCAGCGGCCATAGATCGAAGTTGAGCATGAGGAACAATCCGAACATTACCGAGATGAAGAAAGACAACGCCACGGGTCCAGCGAACAATCCCTTGGGATCGAGTTTGTCCAGGTAAAATGGAGCTCCCTTCAAGAACGTGTAGTTGAATAGCACCCGAAACAGCGCGTACGCGATGACCCAGACTCCGACCAGCAGAGAAAGGCCAATGACAGCAGGATTCTTGCTGAACGTCGTGAAGGGCCAACAGCCGAACATAAAGATCATCCAGAATGTCGTCACCACAGTCACGATGGCGAACTGTTCGAGAATCGGTGTTGGTGGGCTGATCCCCCCGCCAACCGCATAGAAGAAGACTGCAGCCTGAATAAGCGCGACCACCAGAGCCAGTAACGTGAGAGTGATCCCCTTTGCGGGCTGAGCCAGTTTCGCCGCGAACCCCGGATATTTGCCGCCCCAGACCACGCCAATTATAAGCTGGATGGGAACGACACATACCAGGTAGTACGACACCCATCCGGCGAACGTCGGGAATGTGAAAAGCGAAATAAAGCCTAGTGAAATGGCGATGATTACAGCGCTGGCGACAAAGCCGGCAACTGGTTGCTTAAGGTTTGGCATGTTGCTTTCCCTCTTTCTGCTTCAAGAAGCGGTGACCATAACTTTAGGCGCTGGCATTTTCGGAATGCTCCGGTGGGGCGTTCTCCATCGGGTTGGTTCGTCTGCATTGCTCATCGGCGCGTGCACCGTCGGCAAGTCAGTTACCAGAACACGCTTGCCAACATCGCGCCCGACCAATAATGACGGAAACCTGTCGACTGAGTCAGCACCACCTGCAGCCTTTATCCTCGATGATCAAAGGACAACCGCGGCCTGCCCGAGAATCGACACAGCAATTACCGCAGGCTAATGTTCCCGTTTGTTGAGATTTGGAAATGGAACTCCGAGCTGGAACCAGATCGCATTGCCGCGAGTGGTATTTTGCACCAGAGTGTCCCGATAATATTTGAAGATGAAGGCTCCGGCCTTTCCCAGCGGGAAACGAACTGTCGGGCCAATCTTGAAATCCTGCGAGCGATAGCCATCCAGATAGGACACGCCATGCAACGTGTCATCTGTGGTCTGCTTGGAATAGGATCCGCCGACGCCCACAGCCATTTTCTTAACGACACTTTGCGAGGCGCTAAATTCGGTGATGAAGATGTTGCCGCTGTGATAACTGGTCGTTGAATTCGTGTCATTCACGTAGTACATCGACCGGTCACTAAGCTCGGTCTTACCCTTGTTGGGAAGAACTGTAAAACCGAAAACTGGAGCCGCGGACCAATAATGCTGACCTATATTGACGAGGTTGTATTTCGAATAGCCAGAACCCGGGGATTGAACGTCAATCGCGTAATAATAAAAGACGGGTCCTTTCTTATAGGAAACGACAAGCGGAGTAAGCAGCATATTGGTAAGCGAGAACCGGTCATCCGACAAATTCCCCACCGACAGTTGTTCGTAAACAACCGGTACAGCTACTTCGCTGCCCAGTTTGCCGCCGAGAAAGTTTACGTTCCAGGTGTGTTTTAGACGCGCGGAATTGGCCGCTACATACAGGCTGAAGTTCGGTACTGCGGAGTGACCGTGTGCATCATCGAGTTCGTGGGTGAAGTAACCCGTGCTGTAATACTGCAACATAGTTCCACCGGGTGGTGGTTCCAGTGCCGTCATTACCCCTTCCACCCCCAGCGGCCAGGCGCTAGCACCGTTCTCGCTGGCGAGCGCAACCGCCGTCAGGGCCATGATAGCGAGAGCGACCGCGAGGAAACCTCCCCACCATCTGCTGGAACCGTTGGAGTTTGTGCTGTGACTAAGTACTTGCATAAGAAACCTCTCTTTCATGAACGAATGAACTTATAAGTCCTGTTGAGCCGTTGACGAGCAATTAAAATAACTCGTAACTTTTGTTTCTATTCAGCCTAACTTTTTACCCCTCGCGATACACCACACCCTTTCCGCTGCGGGGGTAATTCCAGGTGAGCACGCCGGGTGGAGCAACTGCCCGGCAGGTGCCGCATTCGAGACATGCTGCATAGGTGACGCCGATCGCGCGATCGGCCTGGAGCGAGTAGACATGCGCGGCACACACCCCGACGAGCAACGGCCCGACTCCTGTGCTCTTTGCCAGCTCTTGATTGACTTCAATGTGCGACTCACCTTCGTCGGTTTCGTAGTGGTTCTTGTCGAGCCGCTCAGCAACCGTTCCTAGATCGACCACGATCACACCCCCCTCAGTCCGGAAAGAATATCCCTGGCAACCTGCGTGAACTTGAGTGGTGTCTCCTTGAATGCGGCCGCCGCGGCTGGCAGCACGCGCTTGCGTGGGCTCGTGTCGAGGTTATAAGTTCCATACAGCACGTCGCTCAACAGCAGGCCGTAGTCGCCATAGAGCCGTGGGTTTTCCATGAACCGGGGTGCCTTGGCATACGTGTTCATGTCGCGCCCAACGAATGTTTTATCGATTTCAGTTTTGTAAACATCGAGCGAAGCTTGGGAGAAGTCACCCTTCTCGAGCGCGGCATCGATGGCTTTCGCGGCCGCGATCCCGGATCCAGCAGCCAAGTCCATGCCCCGGACTGTGAATCCGGTGTTGAGGGTGAACCCGGCTGCATCGCCCACAACCACCAGGCCCGGGCGCGTAAGGTCGTGGACCATGTCGCGTCCGCCTTCCGCCACTAAGTGACACCCATATTCGAGCAACTCGCCACCCTTGAGAAACGGCTGAATGGCAGGATGATTCACGAAATGGTCGTGTATGTCGGATGAACACTCGCGGCTTGCGACTAAGTCATCCAGCCGGAGGACGACTCCTATGGAAATCGAGTCGCGGTTCGTATACATAAAACCACCGCCGGCGACTCCCCTTGTGCAGTCGCCAACGATGGAATACGCTGCCCCCTCGTCCGCGTTGAGATGAAAACGTTCTTCGATGACCTCGCGCGGTAAGCGGATGACGGACTTCACACCCGTCGCCAGGTGCTTCACTGGTTCCTTCGAACGGATGCCGGCGTTTTGGCAGATGAACGAGTTCACGCCATCGGCGGCGACTACGATGTGGCAGCGCAGTTCGTCCTCGCCAGCCTTGACGCCGACGAACTGATCACCGCTGCGAAGGAGGGAGTCCACCCTCACCCCCGGCATTAGCGTTGCGCCCGCCTCCTCGCACTTGCCGGCGAGCCACTCGTCGAGTTTCGCGCGCAGCACGGTCACTGCGTTCACGGGTTCGGCTAGGCGCTGGTCGCTGTAATCCACATTGACCGAGGATGTGGGCGAGAGGAAGCTCAGACAGTTGCGCGTGATGCGCCGCTCGATGGGGGCCTCGGCGGCGAACCCGGGCATGATCTCTTCCATAACGCGGCAGTAAAAGATCCCGCCCGACAGGTTTTTGCTGCCTGGTTTGGGACCGCGCTCCGCCAATAGAACGGAGCGTCCCTTTTTTGCCAGTTGGTATGCGGTTACGCAGCCAGCTACGCCGGCACCGATAACGATGACATCGAAATCGACGCTTTCGGTTGCTACATTCATAATCTGGCCACTCACTTCACGATCGTGAAGGCAACATCCTCCAGAAGGAGGACGCTCTGCGCGCGATGCGCAGAGCAAATCCCTCCCCTTTGAGTTATGTCGCCGCCACGAGTTCAGGGGTTTCGACGGCTTTCAGGGTTTTGATCACGTGCCTAGCCGCCACTCGGCCCGACGCATGGGCAAAACCATTGGCTGTGCCCGGAACGTCGAGGTTATAGGTGTCGCCGAAAAGCCCGCTGGCTTCATTGCCGACGGCGTACAGCCCCGGGATGGGCTTGTAGTTCTTGTCGGTGACCTGCAGGTCGCCGTTGACCCGGATACCGCCGTCCGAAACGAGCACGCTCGGTGCCATGTTGATGGCATAGAACGGCGCCTTGCGAACGGGACGCAGGAACTTGGCGGGTTTGAAAAATAACGGGTCGTGCTTCTTGTCGCACGCCTCGTTGTATTCGGCCACGGTCTGGGACAGTGTTTTGGGGTCGAGACCCACGGCCTTCGCCAGTGCCTCGATGGTGTTCCCCTTCCACGCGATGCCCGCTTCGACATCCTGATCGAGTTCGGTCTGTAGGTGGGTGAGCTTCATGTGGTACTCGATGAAGTCGCCCAGGCCAATGTCCGACCCTTCTTCCATCAAATGGCGCACGGTGTCACTGTCAATAATGGCGTATACGACGCCCTCCGGCTGCTTCGCCATTTCGTTGCCTGTGTCGGCAAAGCTCATGGCGACTTCTTCGCTCGCGAAGCGGCACCCTGTATTGTTCACCCAGAGCACGGGCTGCGAACCTGCGCCGCTCACATGCGAAGTAAGCGTCTTGCCGCGCGCACACGCAATGATCATTATTGCGCCGAGGTTTAGGGTGTCGGCGCCTACCTCCAGTGCCATCTTCAGGCCATCGCCAGTGTTCTCACTCGGAACGCACTTGTAGGTAAAGTCTGCACTGCGGTAGAGCCACGAGTACTTCTTTACCAGCTCGGGGTTATCTCCGAAGCCCCCGGAGGCCAGGATTACCGCCCGACAGGCGATGTGCATGGTGTTGCCGGCGGAGTCTTTCGCGATGACACCCGTCACCGCACCGTTCTCCATGACGATTTTCTTAGCTGGCGTTGAGGTAAAGATGTCCACGCCGGCGTTCTGGACGGCCTTGAGCAGCACCTCCTGGCATTTCGCTCCAAGTCCCTCCGGACGGTGGAAGGTGTAAAGCTCGTTCGGTTGGTCGTAGGCATAGATGTTGACATCGGTGTAGGTAATGCCAAGGGACTTGTAGATGTCGATCGTCTCGGCGGTATTATTGACCTGCATGCGCACTACGTCCGGGTTTGCGCGATGGTGGCTATAGTCCGTGTAGCGCCGGAAGCCCTCTTCGCGCGTCGGGAAGTGTTTGCCGGGATGCGCCGGGGCCTTGCGGGCTTTCTGCTCGCTCGACTCGAAGGCGCCTGTGCCCTCTGCATAGACCGAGGTTCCACCGGTTTCGGGCATCTTCTCGAGAAGTACCACCTTTAGCCCAGCCTGCGCCGCAGTCAGCGCCGCAGACTTTCCGGACGCGCCACTACCGACGACGACAAGGTCATATTCCGCATCGACTTGTTGATCCTTCTTGCTCATGATGTAGCCTCCTATTTGCTTAGTTAGTGCTGTTCTGGGTTTGCCCGAGGGAACTGTCTGAGGGCCTCCGTTAACGCGGGAACGACCTTGTAAAGGTCGCCCAAAATTCCGTAATCGCACGACTTGAAGAACGTGGCTTTCGGATCGTTGTTAATAACAACCACAACCTTCGCATCGCGCACGCCAACCGTATGCTGAGGCTGTCCCGAGATACCGACCGCGATGTAGAGGTCCGGGGCGATCTGGTTGTGCGACCGTCCAACCACGCGTTCCGGTCCATACCAGCGCATGTCGTCACACACGGGCAGCGAGCACGCGAGCTCAGCGCCGAGCTCAGCGGCCAAATCCTGGATCAGCTTCAAGTCGGCTTTGGACCTGACACCGAGTCCGACGCCCACGACCCGCGCTGCAGTTCTTAACCCGGTGCTTCCTGCAGAGTCCGGCATCGACTCGAGCACCCGGAGCGAGGGGCCTGGTTCCGCAGCCGAGACCTCTTCAATCGCGGCGGTGTGGGGGCCAGCCAGCATCACGTCTTCGCCATCGAAGATACAAGCCACCGCCCCGGCGACCTCGAACCTCTCAACGACCTTGCCATCGGCAGCAGACCGGCTTACGCTGACGTTGTCGCCCTCCACCGCAAGTCCCTGCACCGAACTAATAACGGCGCTGCCCAGTTTCGCCGCCGCGACTCCGAGAAGCACACGTGCGGCCGGCGCCGTGGACGACAGCACAACTCGTGGCGCCGCCTTCTTTACCTCTTCCGCAATCTGCAAGGCATAGGCCTCGGCGGGAACACCATCGCTGCACGCATACCAGCGAACATGATCCGGCCCAGCGGCGGCGACAGCATCGACCAAGTTGCGTGGGCCAACTGCCACCACCGTCACTGCTGCGCCAAGCTGCCTTGCCGCAGTGAGTGTACCTCCCAGCCGAACCGTGTCAGTCGCGATGATCCAACTTTCCATGTTCCTCATTCTTGACGTCCATTCTTTCCACGCTCACTTCTGTGCTTCCACTGCGCCTCTGACGCCCGCGGCTGATCCATGCGCTCTCATAACACACCCTCGGTGCCGAGCGCCGTCACCAGTTGCGTAGCTGCCGACGTGGGGTTGCTCCCGTCAATGATCTTGGCTGCCGGCGTGTCGGGAAGCTTCGTGCCGCGCGAAATTAGAGTGCTGGATTGCGTCACGCCCAGGTCTGCTAGGGTGACTTTGATCTGCGGCTTCTTGCGGGCGGCTAGTACCACCTTCATGCTTGGGGGATCCTTCTCGGCGCGGCTCGCGGTCACCCCAAGCACGGCAGGCCGAGCCACCTCAATGACTTGGATCGCGTCCCCAAACTTGCGCGTCGCCCGCAACCGTTCCCCGTTCATCGTGGCGGATGACACACCGGCCAGAGCGGTCCACCCGAGTTGGCCCGCCAATGCGACGGAGACGCCATAGTCCCACGCGGAATCGCCGATCAGCACAACGTCCGCATCACCAATGCGCCGGACACCTGCGGCTAAGACTGCGCCAGTTACGGCCGCATCTGGATTTGATTGGGCGTCAGTCACAATCACGGTGCTCGATGCGCCCCGCGCCGCCGCCCATGCCGCGTCTCCATCCCCAATGGTTAGGCCTACGATCTCGCCACCAGTTCCGGCCAGCTCTCCGGCGACCTGAATGGCTGCGGGATCGTCGTCGCTCACGGCCATCCTGGCGCCGCGCCAGTCAATCGAGCCGTCCGCCCCAACTCGAGCATCTTCTGGATTCTTCAACCACTTAAACACCACAACGATCTTCATCAGGTTCATTCACCTACTTCTCTTCGGACCAAGCATCAATCGGAACCGTGGCCACATCGACGCAGCTAGTCAGATCTCGGATGGTCGACGCAAGCGACCATCGCTGGCCATACAGCTACGCCATAGTTCACCGCACCTTATCAAGCAAATGCATCTTGCTTGCCAGATTGGAGGTGCATAATCTGCGATTTACGAGCATATTTCGCACTGTCCTTCAGTTCAGAAAGCGATCGCTTGTCGAAATTGCAAGCTGCGCATTTCACAATGAAATGTCGGGAAACCGGTAGGTCAAAGAATTGGAGATTCTCTGCCGCAGAAACGTACAGGTTGAGAGTGCAGGCCGGTTCAACGCTCAACCCTAGGAAACAACATCTATCTGGGGTGGAAAATGTTCTCTTTTTGTCCGTGAACAGGGCGTGAAACCACTGCAAAACGAGGCAGCAGCAGCGACTCTCGCCCAAGAATTCTCGGAGTTGCTCTGCTATGTTTGTATGAAATGCCAGATCCTTCCGCGTGATGCAAAAGAAAAAACGTTCAAACGTGCGGGTGGTGATCTGTGATTTCGAGACGGCAAAGAGTCCTCTGCTCTTCGTCGAGGCCTATTGCACCACCTGATCCACACAGAGGAAGCGCTTGTTTCATCATCGGATAGACTAAAGCGGTGAAAAGCAATCCCACCAACACCAACACAACCTTCAGCGCCCATTCTCGCCGCATGG
>OBLW0100000896.1_pt1 | contig 25689 bp, 22 predicted proteins | sample 1520161 | NCBI WGS metagenome assembly OBLW01 (sample SAMEA3539309, study PRJEB22396) | soil metagenome | biome: tundra; feature: field; material: soil | place: USA | collected 2010-05 | depth 0.15 m | reverse complement strand
TCTGATCGAGCGGATCGGGTGCGACATAACCGTACTCGATTACGCCGACGGGATGCCATTCGCGGAAGGTGATGGCGCCGTCGTTGCCGCGACTGGAGATGCAGGCGGAACCACTCTCCTGCTGGCCGCCGCAGACGCGATAGGGAAAATCGGGAGTTACGGCAACATGGTAGAACTGCGCGGTGGGTTGGTTGTACCAGGAACTCCAGGACGCTCCGCCATTGACCGTCACGAGGGCGCCTTGATCGCTAACGAGAAGAATAATGTTTGGAGTGTTGGGATTGATCCACAGATTCTGATAGTCGTCGCCGCCCGGAGCCCCGCGAAAACCAGACCAGGTTTTGCCGCCGTCGGTGGACTTCATGGTTACGGTGCTGGCGCTATAAACGATGTCCGCATTTTGGGAATCTACTTTTGGAACGGGAAGGTCGCCGCCGCCGATGCGTCCGGAAGGGCGTGGATCATCAGTCGCCTTGTACCAGCTTTCTCCAGCGTCGTCGGAACGGTAGACCGCAAGCGTGCCTGAAGCAGTGCCGAGAGTGGCATAGAGACGATGGCGATCGCTAGGAGCAATGGCGACGTAAATTTGCGAGAGATCTTTAGGGAGACCGTTGGTCAGAGGATGCCAGGTGTTTCCGCCATCGGTGGACTTGAATAGTCCGCCGCCGATCCCGTTGACTTCGTTGTTGTCTTCCCACGGACCTTCCCGCACCTCCCACATGGAGGCATAGACTACGTCGGGATTCGCGGGATCGATCTCGACATCGGACGCGCCGGTGTTCTCGTCTTTGTAGATAACCTTTTGCCAGGACTGTCCACCATCGGTCGAGCGGAAAAGGCCGCGCTCGTCGCTCGGACCGTAGGGATGGCCGAGCACGGCTGCGAAGATTTTGTTGGGATCGCGCGGATCGATGGCCAGCGCAGGGATTTGCAGGCCGTCGCGCAGGCCAAGATGAGTCCAGGTCTTTCCAGCGTCAGATGATTTATAAATTCCGTTGCCGACCGAAAGATCGGGGCGATGCAGGCCTTCGCCGCTAGCCACATAAATAATGTTGGGATTAGAAGGCGCTACTGCGATGGCGCCGATGGACTGCGTCGACTCATGGTCGAAGATGGGTGTCCAGGTGCGACCGTAGTCGTCCGATTTCCAAACTCCTCCGTTGACCTGGCCCACGTAGAAAATATTTGGTTGACTGGGAACGCCAGTGGCGGCACGGGTACGGCCTCCGCGAAACGGGCCAATCATGCGCCAACGCAGATCCTGATAAGTGTTCTCCGGAATCTGCTGCGCCGAACTCGATGTAATCGGCAAGAAAACCGAAACGTAAACCAGCAGACGAAGGACTAGCTGCGAAATGGTCACCTGTGCCCCCTCAGACACCAAACGCCAAACCTGACAGCATAAACTAAAAGCCGCAACGCTGTGTGCGGTGTCAGCCGATTTCGTCCAAGCTTTGTTCGAGGCCGCCGGGCGGTGGTGCGGGCGTTGCGCCCGACTGGCTGGCCACCCATGCGCCGACGCGGTTTGCGGTTTCATTGATTTGCGTCAGCGGCGTTCCCCTGAGATACCCGTGCACCAGAGCGGCGGTGAAAGCGTCGCCAGCCCCCACGGCGTCGGCCACCTTCACTCTGAAGCCGGGATGTTCGCTGCTCTCGTCGGCCGTAACCAGGAGACTGCCCCGGGTGCCGCGCGTGACGCAAATTAGTTTCAGATCGTAGGAAGACAGCAAGCGGCGCGCCGAATCCTCTTCGCCACGTTGTTCAAGTTCAAACATCCGCATGATCCTGGGCAGTTCTTCATGATTCAGTTTGACTATGGATGCGAGCTTCATCGATTCCGCGAGGACTTGCGTCGTAAAAAAGTTCTGGCGAAGGTTAACATCGAAAACCCGCACCGCATTTGGGCGCGTGCCATGCAGAAATTTACGAATAGTGGTGCGGCTGTCTTCCGATCGCTGCGCCAGCGATCCAAAACATACAGCATGGGCTCGCTGTGCCAGTGCCTGCCATTGCGGCGTCCAAGCGAGAAAATCCCAGGCGACGGACTCGGAGATTTCAAAGCGTGGTTGGCCAGTATGATCCACTTGTACCTTCACAGTTCCGGTCGGATGTTGCGCATCTTTCTGAATGAATTCGGTCGAGAGGCCGAGCTCTCCCAGGCGATCGATCGCGTCCGCACCTAGAGAATGCTCGCCTAAACGGCTGGCGGGAATTCCTTCATCCCCGAGGAGAGAGGTAATGTAGGCGAAGTTGGCGGGCGCTCCGCCTAGTTGTTTTCCGGCGGGTAATAAATCCCAAAGCAATTCGCCCAGGCCGACTACGAGATGTTTTTCGCTCAGCAAGAGGCTCCCCCGGCAGCGCGAAGCGGTTGCAGGAACGAGGGAACTGGCGGAGAATCGGGACGCAGGCGTTGAAGTCCAGACATAGGGCAGGTCTCGCGAGAAAATCAAGCTACGTCGAAGGCCGGCAATCGATATGATGCACTTAATTCAATTCAAGAACTGCGTAAGACTGTTCGCGCTGCTGCTGGCGCTGGCTTCACAGGATAGCGCAAGTTGGCCGTTTGGCGCGTGGCATCGCGTGTCCGAGACGCCTATCATTGCGCCGCAGGGGGAAGGGTGGGAGGCGGCAGGCACGTTCAATCCTTCTGTAATTATTCGCAACGGAAAAATTGTCATGCTCTATCGAGCTCAGGACAAGGGAGGCACATCGCGGCTTGGCTATGCGGAGAGTGAGGACGGGCTCCACTTTACGCGGCGGAGCGAACCGGTATTTGTGCCAGAAAAAGATTATGAAAAAGATGGAGGCGTGGAAGATCCTCGCCTGGTTCAGTTCGGCGACACTTACTATCTGACCTATACCGGCTACAACAAGAAGGATGCGCAACTGTGTCTGGCGACTTCGAAGGATCTCGTTCGCTGGGAGCGAAGAGGAGTGATTCTTCCTGCCTACAAAGGAAACTGGAATGTGCGCTGGACGAAGTCAGGAGCCATCGTGCCGGAGAAAATTGGTGGCAAGTATTGGATGTACTTTCTCGCGACAAGTCGCGATAACAGCGATCAGATAGGACTGGCGTCGTCGACAGATCTCTTGCATTGGACCGAAGCCACCGATGCGCCAGTGTTGCCCGTGCGAGCGGGAAAGTTTGACTCGCGCGTGGCTGAGCCGGGGCCAGCGCCGATTCTTACGCCGAAGGGAATTGTTCTTATCTACAACGGTGCGGACGACAAGCTTGTCTATCGCACGGGTGTCGCCATGTTTGACCGGAAGGATCCGCGGGCGCTGATCTCGCGAACCGATACTCCCATCTTCGGGCCCGCGAAGGAATGGGAGAAGGTGGGGCAGGTTCCGAATGTGGTGTTCGTCGAAGGAATGGTGCGGAAAGGCGAACGGTACTTGTTTTACTACGGCGGAGCGGATACCAATGTCGGCGTAGCAGAAGCGCCAGTGGCCCCGTAGCTGGCCGAGTGCCAACTGAAAACCGGGACCTCAAAGCACGAAAGCAGAGGGGAACGACGGCGGAAGCACTTCGGCCGTCGAAGGCTTACATACTGCTGATTCTAATGTAACGGCGTAAATCCGGGAGTGAGCTGATAATAATGTACCCGCAAATACCAAGCCCACTGCGCCCACTACCGTCGTCATTACATGAAGTCCAGCCATAGCCTTTTTCATAAAGCTCCTTTTCGACCAATCCGAGTTTGGGATGTAGTTCCCATCCTAAAGGAAGCCCTGGTCTCTTTTTTTAAAAACTATTTCTTCGCTTTCGAATTTGGCGCGGATGAATGCTCCCAGTCGCGAGTGCGGGAGACGGCTTCGTTCCAGCGCCGCCGTAATTGGTCCACTTGAGACTGTGGCATGTGCGGTGCAAATCGGCGTTCCTCCTGGGGCAGGTTAGAGATTACATGCAGATTTTTCCAGAAGCCTACGGCCAGACCAGCGAGAAATGCGGCGCCCTGAGCGGTTGTCTCTGTAACCGAGGGGCGCACGACCGCTACTCCGAGGATGTCCGCCTGAAATTGCATGAGCGCGTCGTTGGCCGAAGCGCCTCCATCCACGCGCAACTCCTGGAGAGGATTGCCGGTGTCGGTTTGAACCGCGTCCATGAGATCAGCCACCTGATACGCAATACTCTCCAGGGCAGCACGCGCAATATGACCCGCATTGCTGCCACGAGTAAGGCCAAAAATTGAGCCGCGAGCGTCCGAATCCCAGTGCGGAGCTCCCAATCCCACGAATGCGGGAACGAAATATACTCCGCCATTGTCGGAGACTGAATTGGCCAAAGCCTCCACTTCCGACGATGTACGAATGATTCCCAAACCGTCGCGCAGCCACTGGACCACGGCACCGCCGACAAATACGCTCCCCTCGAGCGCATAGTTCGTTGTGTCGCCGATTTTCCACGCAACCGTGGTCAGCAGACGATTGGTCGACGCAACTGCGCGAGTCCCCGTGCTCTGCAACATGAAGCATCCTGTGCCGTAAGTATTTTTCGTGACACCGGCGGTGGTGCATCTTTGTCCAAAAAGCGCGGCCTGCTGATCCCCGGCGATGCCTGCAATGGGAATGCCATTCAATCCGGGGACGGAACTTACTTCTCCATAAACCTCGGCGGACGGCCGGACCGTAGGCAACATCGATGCTGGAATCCGGAAGAGCGCGAGAAGATCCTGATCCCAGCTTCCGGAATGAAGATTGAAAAGCATGGTGCGGGAGGCATTGCTGGCGTCGGTGATGTGCAGACGGCCGCCAGTCAACTTCCAAAGCAGCCAAGTGTCCACCGTGCCGAATGCCAACTGATTCGCATCGGCGAGTTGGCGGGCGTTTGGCACGTGATCCAGAATCCAGCAAATTTTGCTGGCGGAGAAGTAAGCGTCGATTAGCAAGCCGGTGCGTTGCTGTATCAGATTTTCATGGCCTTGTGCTTTGAGATCTGAACAGAATGCTGCGGTGCGGCGATCCTGCCAGACAATCGCGTTGTAGATGGGCTTGCCGGTTGTGCGATCCCAGACGATGGCGGTTTCGCGCTGGTTGGTGATGCCGATGGCGGCCACATCGCTCGGCTGAACCTGAGCTTGGGCTAACGCCTCCAGCGCGACTGCAATCTGGGACGCGGCAATTTCTTCGGGATCGTGCTCAACCCATCCGGGCTGGGGAAAGATTTGTGTGAACTCGCGCTGGGCGACGGATCGAACCCTGCCTTCGTGGTCAAACAGGAGGGCTCGGGAGCTGGTCGTGCCCTGATCAAGAGAGAGAATGTAGCGCAAAAGGCCTCCTGTTTCTGCAGTAGGGAATCAAGATGAAGATTGGTACGCGCGCAAAAATCTTCGAATACCGAAATCGTAGACTGCAGCGCCAACGAGTCCGCCCAGCAGCGGTGCAACTACGGGCACCCACCAAACGCGAGGGCCATCAGTGAGGCCATTGTTCTTGAATCCGGCCAGAGCTGTGAAGAGGCGCGGGCCCAAGTCGCGAGCAGGATTAATAGGATATCCATGCATACCGCCGAAGCTCATGCCAATGGCCACGACCACCAGACCGATCATCAGTGGCGCGAGGTTCGCTCCCGGAGGGACATTGAACTCGTCGGTAATGGCCAGCACGAGGAGCAGCAGAAGAGCGGTGCCAATGACTTGATCGAGGAATCCTGCCTGCGTCCACTCTGGAAATGCGGGGAAAGTGGTGAACACTCCCGCGGTTCTTTCCAGTTGAGGGTCGACCTGGTGGAACGCCGGCAGATAGTCCCGGTAGGTCAGCGCAGCGGCAAGGAATGCTCCTGAAGTTTGCGCGACAGAATATGGCACCACCTTGCGCCAGGGGAAGCCACGGAACACTGCGAGCGTGAGAGTGACGGCGGGGTTGAGATGGCCGCCGGAGATTTTTCCGGAGATGTAAATTCCCATGGTCACTGCGAGTCCCCACCCCAAAGTGATGTTGGTGTATCCGCCGTGAACGGTGGCCGCCGGAGTGTTCGCGGGAAACAGAACGACCATGGCTACCACGCCCGTGCCAAACAGAATCAGGACGAAGGTTCCAAGGAACTCGGCAATCAGTTCGGCCATTAAGCTTGGCGGCTTATTCATTCAGGACGTCTTCTACTCCAGGAACGGGCATTTGAATCGCGAGTAGTCTACTAGGATTTCAGGCCGCGCTGCAGCTTTCGATTTCGCCATGCGAGCGCCACGAGGCCTGATCATCCCCCAGTAACTGAAAGTGTGAGAGCTAGGGTCATTTCCCCTTGACACCGGGGAGGAGGTCTGTAAGATAGAAGAATATTTATTCATCATTATGAATAAATATTCATAATGAATAAAGTGCTGCGTCAGAGGGCAGTTTTGGAAGCGTTGAGGCAAGGACCGATCGCCAGCCAGGAAGATCTGCAGCGGGCCTTGCGCAAGCGGGGGTTCAAGGTGGGGCAGGCCACGCTGTCGCGGGATATCCGGGATCTGAATTTGAGCAAGACGGCGGGCGGCTACAACCCGCCTCAAGGAGATAGCGCTTCTGGCTTGGCTTTACCCCCGGTGCAGCGTTTGGTTCGAGAGTTCGTGCTGGACGTGCGTCCGGCGCAGAACTTGCTGGTGTTGAAAACGATTATAGGTAGCGCGCAGCCGGTGGCGGCGGCGCTGGATGAGCAGGAGTGGGAGGAAATGGTGGGAACGATCGCCGGGGACGATACCATCCTGATCATTTGTCCCGACAAGGATTCTGCCCGGAAGGTTGCAGTCCGGATTGAGGAAATGCTCGGCTGATGTTGGCGAAACTCAAAAGCGCGGTGCTCGGAGCCAGTGGCTATTCAGGACTGGAGTTGACGCGTATTCTCGAGCGCCATCCGCGCTTGGCGAAGCCCATGTTGCTGCGTCGCCAGGGCAGTGAAGGTCCGGAAGATCTGTCGGAAATATTTCCAGAGCTTTCCGGTAACGGAGGCCATCCGCTGCGCACGCTCTCGTGGGCGGAACTAAAAAATCATGGCGTGGAATTACTTTTTTTAGCGACGCCGCATGAAGCATCGCGGTCTCTCGTGCCCGAGGCCGTGGCCCACGGATTGCGGGTGATCGACCTTAGCGGTGCGTGGAGGCTGAAACAGGCGCAGCATCGCGCGATTTATTCGTTTCAGGATGCGGACGCGGTCACCGCCGAGGAGTTAACGGCGAAAGCTGTATATGGTCTGCCGGAGTTGAATGGCGACTGTATCGCGGCCGCGCAGTTGGTGGCGAATCCAGGTTGTTATGCGACGTCGGTAATTCTGGCCCTGGCGCCGCTACTCAAGGCAAACCTTATCGATCGGGAGCGCGGAATTATTTCCGACTCGAAGTCTGGAGTATCGGGAGCGGGCAAGGCACCGACGTCGCGCACTCATTTCGTTTCGGTGGCAGATAATCTCTCCGCCTACTCCGTGTTCAATCATCGGCATTTGGGAGAGATGGTAGAGCAGTTGGGACTGGAAGATGCGGAGCTCACTTTTACGCCGCATCTGCTGCCGATTCCGCGCGGAATTTTGTCGACCATTTACGTGCATCTGAATCGGGCCATGGTGCCGGCGGAAGTGGAGGCCTGCCTGCGGGATTTCTATGCAGGAAAGCATTGGGTGCGAGTGTTTACGACCCCGAAGCTGCCGCAGCTGCAGTTTTCTCTGCACACGAATTATTGCGATCTTGGATTTTGCCTGGCAGAGGATGGCAGGCGCCTGGTGCTGGTTTCCTGCGTGGACAATCTTCTGAAAGGCGCGGCGGGACAGGCGGTGCAGAACATGAATCTGATGTATGGCTGGGAAGAACGGGAGGGCTTGCAGTGACCATTGTGGTGAAGGTTGGCGGAGCCGCGATCGACGATGCTGCAACTCTGCGAAAGTGTGCGCAGTCCATCGCGGAACTGGCGCAGGATGGTCACCGCGTGGCCGTGGTTCATGGCGGCGGCGGAGCGCTGACCCGCATGCTGGGACGACTGGGCAAGAAAAGCGAGTTTGTGGAGGGGTTGCGCGTCACCGATGCGGAGACTCGAGACGTGGCGCTCATGGTGTTAGGTGGGATTGTCAACAAGAATCTGGTGGCGGCGATTCAGGCAGCGGGCATGCCGGCGATTGGATTCTGCGGTGGTGATGGGATGACGTTCCGCGCGCGAAAGAAATTTGTTCACGGCCGGGACCTGGGATTTGTTGGCGAGATCTGTTTCGCGGAGCCGTGCTGGATCGAAGCGCTGTGGCGTCAAGGAGCAATCCCCGTGATGGCTTCGCTGGCACTGGGAGCCGATGGCGAATACTACAACGTAAACGCGGACGAGATGGCGGCATCATGCGCCGCGGCTTGCCATGCCAACGCCTTGATCTTCCTGACTGATGTGCCCGGAGTAAGAGATGCGTCGGGAAGCGTGATGCCGTGGCTCAGCACGAAGCAGGCTGCCGAACTGGAGGCCAGTTCGATCATCAGTGGCGGCATGTTGCCCAAGCTGCACGCTTGCGGACTGGCGCTGAAACAAGGAGTGGGACGAGTGAGAATCTTGCCGGCAACGGAGGTGGAGATGTTGCCGCAGTTCTATCTAACCAAGCTGTCGTGTGGTACGGAGGTCACGTATTCATGAGGCCGTCGATTAGCTCCCCTCGTAAATTTCAAAGTGGGGATACGCAGGCAGAGAAAAAGGAGACAAAGTTGAACAGTCACGTGCAAGGCAGGACGGCGGCCGTCCCGGTGAGAGCGCCGCAAGGATTCTGGTGTCCGGACCTGGTTTCGACTCTCGATCTGGGTCCCGCTGGGGTCGATGCGGTTTTGAATCTGGCCGGAATTATGAAGGCGCGTCCGGCCGATTTTCGTAAGGCCCTCGCCGGTCGGCAGATGGTGATGTTCTTCGAGAAACCTTCTTTACGAACCCGGTTGACATTCGAGGCCGGAATGGCGGGCCTGGGCGGCACGGCGATGTTTGTCGACCAGAGGCACGAGCGACTCGATGCCCGCGAGACTTTGAGTGACGTGGCACACAACCTGGAGCGATGGGTGGATCTGATTGTGTTGCGCACCTTCTCGCAGCAGACCATTGAAGGCATGGCGCAGCACGCTCGTGTGCCGGTGATTAACGCACTCAGCGATCGCGAGCATCCCTGCCAGGCGCTGGCCGATTACTTAACTTTGCAGGAGCGGTTTGGAGATATGAAGAACCGCTGTCTGGCGTATGTAGGAGATGGCAACAACGTGGCGCACTCGTTGCTGCTCACGGGCGCGTGCCTAGGGTCGTCTATCCGCGTGGCAACGCCGCCGGATTATGCGCCTGATGCTCAGATTGTCGCAGATGCGCGCGAAATTGCTGAAGACACCGGCGCCGAAATTCATTTGCTGACCGACCCGCATGAGGCAGTTAAGGGAGCCGATGCGGTTTACACGGACGCCTGGGTCAGTATGGGTCAGGAAAAGGAGGAGGGCGAGCGCGCTCAGATTTTTCCGCCTTATCAGGTGAATGCAGAATTGATGGCAGAAGCCGCGCCCCATGCAGTTTTTATGCACTGCCTTCCTGCTCACCGCGGTTTGGAAGTGACGGACGAGGTGATGGATTCGGAGCAGTCTCTGATTTTCGAGCAGGCGGAAAACCGGCTGCACGTACAGAAAGCGATTCTTTATTTACTGCTGGGCGGCAGCGATCGTCTGCCCGCGAGGAGTGCTCATGCCTGAAAAAATTGTTCTTGCTTATTCGGGAGGACTCGACACCTCCATCATTATTCCGTGGCTTAAGGAAAATTACGCTTACAACGTGATTGCGATGGTCGGCGACGTGGGCCAGGGCGATGACATCGAAGCCGTGGTCGAGAAAGCTTATGCGACTGGCGCCAGCAAAGTGGTCGTGGAAGATCTCCGGGAAGAGTTTTTGACGGGATATGTATTTCCCGCGTTGCGAGCCGGTGCGGTGTACGAGCATAAGTATCTCCTGGGCACGTCACTGGCGCGTCCTGTAATTGCGAAACATCAGGTGCAAGTGGCGCTGCGCGAAGGAGCGACGGCGGTTGCGCACGGGTGCACGGGCAAGGGCAATGACCAGGTGCGGTTTGAGTTGACGTATCAGGCGCTCGCGCCAGAGCTCAAGGTAGTTGCGCCGTGGCGAGAGTGGTCGCTGAAATCGCGCGAAGATTGTCTGGATTACGCCGAGCAGCACGGCATCCCGGTGGCAGCCAGCCGCGAAAAGATACATAGCCGCGATCGCAATCTGTGGCACCTCAGTCACGAAGGTGGAGAACTCGAAGATGCCGCGAACGCCCCGTTGGCGACTACGTGGCAGATGACGCGGTCGCCGCAAGAGGCGCCCGACAAGGATGAGCAAGTAACCATTGGCTTTGAGAAAGGGAATCCCGTCGCTGTCGATGGGATGAAGCTTGATCCGGTTTCACTCGTCGAACTGCTCAACGAGATGGGATCCCGCAATGCCATCGGTCGCGTTGACTTGGTGGAGAATCGCTTCGTCGGAATGAAGTCGCGCGGGTGTTACGAAACACCGGGTGGAACTCTGCTGATTGCGGCGCATCGCGAACTGGAAGCATTGTGTTTAGAGCGTGAAGTGGCACACTTCAAACAGAACGTGGCCCTGAAGTATGCGGAGCTCGTCTACTTTGGATTGTGGTTCACGCCCCTGCGCGAGGCGTTGGACGCTTTCGTTGCCAGCACGCAGACGGAGATGACCGGCAGCGTGACGCTGTCTCTCTACAAGGGAAATGTTTCAGTAGTGAGCCGGCAGTCGGAGCATTCGCTGTATCGCACTGACCTCTCGTCGTTCACGATGGGCGATAGTTACGATCAGAAGGATGCGGCGGGATTTATTCGGATCCTAGGACTGCCTTCGCGTACGCGCGCGCGGGCTCGCGTGGAGGTCGCACGATGAAGATGTGGTCGGGCCGGTTCCGGCAAGCGCTGGATCCGCAATTCGAACATTGGCAGCGGTCGTTTGATTTCGATCGACGGCTACTGACTTACGAGCTCGCGGCCAGTGGAGCGCACGCCCGCGCTTTGAAAAATGCTGGTGTTCTATCCGCCGACGAACTTATCAGCATCCTGGAAGGTCTACAGCAGATTGGCGAGATGGCGGCTGCGTCCAAGGGCTTAGTGCAGGACGACGAAGCCGAGGATGTGCATCACTTCGTCGAGAAGCAATTGGTAGCGCGGATCGGCGAGGTTGGATACAAGCTGCACAGCGGCCGTAGCCGCAACGAACAGATTGCTACCGACCTGCGTCTCTATGTGCGCGCGGCGATCGATGAGTTGCGAAAGGGACTGGCTGGAGTTTGTGGAGCTTTCATCGACCGTGCCGAACAAGCTGGCAGCACGACTATGCCGGCTTACACGCACTTGCAGCATGCAGAGCCGGTGCTGGTGGGGCATTGGCTGCTGGCTTACGTAGAAATGTTTCTGCGGGATGCGGACCGCCTTGCCGATTGCCGCAAGCGTCTGAATGTGTGTCCGTTGGGATCGGGCGCAGCAGCTGGCGCAACTCTGCCGCTTGATCGCAATTTCATGGCGGATGAACTCGATTTCACAGGTCCGACGGCGAACAGCATCGACGCCACCAGCGACCGCGATTTCATTCTAGAATTTGTCAACGCTCTTTCACTTCTAAGTTTGCATTTGAGCCGGTGGGCGGAGGAGATGATCATCTTCTCGACGCAGGAATTCGGTTTTGTGCATTTGCCGGAGGCTTATTCCACGGGTAGCAGCGCCATGCCGCAAAAGAAGAATCCAGATCTTCTGGAACTGGTGCGCGGCAAGACGAGCCGCATCATCGGAAGCGCAACGGCATTGCTGGTTGCGTTGAAAGGCTTGCCTTTGGCTTACAACAAAGATTTGCAGGAAACCCAGGAGCCGCTGTTCGATGCCGCGGATACGGCGCTCGCGATGTTGCCGCTGGCGGCGGGGTTTATGAAGGCAGTGGACTTCGACCACGCGCGTATGAACGATGCAGCGCAATCGGGATTTATGAATGCGTGGGCGAGTGCGACTTACTTGGTCAACCGCGGTGTCCCTTCACGGCTGGCGCACGAGCAGATCGGCAAAGCGGTAAAGCTGTGCCTGGAAAGGAATTGTGAACTTCAGGATCTTCGGCTCGATGAATTGCAGGGCCTCAATCCTATATTCGATAAGAACTTTTATGACTGCCTGAAACCGGCAGCTGTGCTGGCGATTCACGACGTAATCGGTGGCACCGCGCCTTCCCGAGTGCGGCAGGAGATTGCGGCGACGAGAAAGAAAATCGAATCGCTGCGAGAGGAGGTCAATTTCCATGCGCACGCGTAAAGCTATTTTGCCGGACGCCAAGCACATCCATGAACTGATCTCCTCGTATTCGAGTGACGGCACTCTACTGCCACGCACGCTGGCGGAGATTTGCGAAAACGTAAGAGACTTCGTGGTTCTCGAACACGAAGGCCGCATCATTGGATGTGGAGCTCTGCACCTTTATGGCACGCATCTCGCTGAGATTCGGTCGATCACTGTGGGATCGCGGGCGCAGGGGCAAGGTGGAGGGAGCCGGCTGATGAAAGCTTTGATGGCCGAAGCTAAGCGGCATCGGGTGGATTGCATTTGCCTGTTCACGCGGGCGCCGGAATTTTTTGCGCGCCAGGGATTCGAGATGGCGCGACGGGAAGATCTTCCTGACAAGATTTACAAAGACTGCCACGTGTGTCCCAGGTTCCACTGCTGTGATGAAGTTGCTATGGTGCGAGGAAAGCTTCCAACATTCGCCATCCTTCCGGAGCCTGCGAACTGGCTGGTGAAGCTTCAGGTTTGAAGCAACTCGCTGGACACTTCGCACCCTCTGGCAGGGCGCGGAGCATCGGACTCGGCGTCCAAAGGGGTCCATCAGTTTTCCGACATTAGAAATCCACAGATCCCGCTCCCAGTGCTATGATTCCGAGCGGAAACCACAACTATGTCAATCGCGACACCGAGCCGTTCCGCTGAAATTTCTCCCGATTCGTCGTCTTCTTATAAGGGTCCCTTGGCGGTGGTGACCACGCTATTTTTCATGTGGGGGTTCCTCACCTGCCTGAATGACATTCTTGTACCGCACCTGAAATCGATTTTCGACCTGAATTACAGGCAGGTCATGCTGGTTCAGTTCGCTTTTTTTGGAGCGTATTTTCTTTTCTCCATACCTTCGGCGAAGATTATTGACTGGATCGGCTACCAGCGGTCGATGGTGATGGGCTTGCTTGCCATGGGCGTGGGCGCATTTCTTTTTGTTCCGGCCGCTAGCGTGCCGTCGTACCCGCTGTTTCTGGCGGCACTGGTTGTGCTGGCCGCGGGCATCACTTGCTTGCAGGTGGCGGCTAATCCCTACGTGACAGTACTGGGTAAGCCTGAAACGGCGTCGAGCCGCCTGAATCTAACGCAGGCGTTCAATTCTCTGGGCACTTTTCTGGCGCCTTTTTTCGGAGGTCTGCTGATTCTGAGTGCCGCTCCGAAAGCCATGCAGGAAATCCGCGCGATGGCTCCCGACGCGCTGCAGGCCTATCGACTCCATGAAGCGGCCACGGTCAAGACGCCATACGTAGGCTTGGGTATCGCTCTTGTGGTTCTGGCGGCGGCAATCGGAAGTTTCAAGCTGCCGAAAATTCCCCAGGCTCAGCACAAAGTCGGCGAAAAAGTGAACGACTCTATTTGGAAGCACCCGAACTTGATTTTTGGCGCGATCGGCATTTTTGTATACGTTGGCGCCGAGGTGGCTATCGGGAGTTTTCTGGTTAACTATTTCAGCCAGCCGGAGATCGGCGGCATGACCGAAAAAGTTGCGGCCAGTTTCGTTGCCTTTTACTGGGGCGGAGCCATGGTCGGGCGCTTCATCGGATCCGGACTACTGCAAAAGATGAAGACCGGGCAACTGCTTGGCATTTGCGCAGTGGGTGCTGCCGCCCTGGTCACAATTTCCATGATCGGCACGGGACACTTCGCCATGTGGAGCATCATTCTGGTTGGATTCTTCAATTCCATCATGTTCCCAAGCATCTTCACCTTGGGCGTGGCGGAACTTGGCCCGCTTACCGGGGACGGTTCCGGAATCATGATCATGGCAATTGTTGGCGGAGCGATTATTCCTTTAGCGCAGGGTGTGATTGCTGACCGGATCGGGATTCACCACGCGTTCTTCCTGCCGGTGATTTGCTATCTCTATATTGTCTTCTTCGCGCTGAGCGGTTCTAAGCCCAACAGCGAACGCCACGCCCGGAGCTAGGTGGGCTAGTCCGGGGGCAACTCTAATAGTCGAGTGCACTGGCGAGCGCCGATCTAAATCGAGGACAGGCTGCGCTTTAGACGAATACCGATATCAACTCGGGGGTGCATCGGGAGTTCGACATCAATTTGACAGCATCTTCGGCCGTAAACCTTCCCATGGCCAAAGCCAGCTTCTTGTTGGTTGTGGTCTGGATGGGCGTGCGATCAATTCGCAGGACGTATTCAGCGGCACGCGCTCCGCCGCGATTCACTTTTACCAGAAATTTCGTATTTTTCATGGGCTCCCTTTGGCTCAGGACAGGTGCAGTAGCAAGAATAGGCATGACGTGTACATACATCCTTGTAACAGCGACAAAGCGCAGTTCCCTCAGAGACGCGCTAAGTGCAAGAAACAATTAAGAGGGCTAAGTTACTTGTGAGACCTGAAGGAATTTAAGAAGAGATAATAACTCCATCTCTATGTTAGGCTTGCGGGCTGCAATTGTCAAGCTTTGACGGTGTCATTCGTGTGTCATTCGGTGTCACTCGGCGAGCGGTCGGCCACACGCTTGGGGGGAGATTAACAGATGGTCGCCGCTCGAGACATCCCAATCCTAACGGTAACTGGAGTGGCCTGGGTGCACCCACGCTCCAACAAACTTGACGTTCCTCGGCTGTGTTGGCCACCGAAATTGATCGAGCGACGCGGACGTAGACAAACTATTGTGATACGATGCCGGGCGAGTTGCGATTTCATAGAATAACTCATGACGACCGCGCTCAGACCGCTCAGGCACCTGGAGAATTGCTGGATCGCACGTTTTCCCTTTATGGCGGCCACTTTGTGGTGTTCCTAGGGATCGTCGCGTCCCCCATCTTTGTGTTCTTGCCTCCCAGGGTCTGGCGCTTGCATTTCAAAGTCCTGGAACTCCGATGTCCGGCGTGTCGCGGATGTTCGCACGTGGTTTGGGAGCGGCTCTTTTGAGCATAGCTGTGTCTGCAGCCTCTCCAGAACTCCAGAATGTGGAGGCGACAGTGGCACTCACGATCAATAATCTTTTCAAGACTTATCCCAATGGGGTAAAGGCGCTTAAGAACCTCTCCCTCTCTATCGGTAACGGCATGTTTGGCCTGGTGGGGCCGAACGGTGCTGGGAAGAGTTCGCTGATGCGCACGATTGCCACGCTTCAGGATCCTGATTCCGGCACGATCAGCCTCGACGGCATCGACGTGCTCCGCCAAAAGGACCAGGTCCGCCGCATTCTCGGCTACCTGCCGCAGGAGTTCGGAGTCTATCCCAAGATTTCCGCTCTGGACATGCTCCACCACATCGCCGTCATGAAGGGCATGACGTCATCGGCTGAGCGCAAGGAGACAGTCGACGCGCTGCTCCAGCAGACCAATCTGTGGGATGTTCGAAAAAAGGCTCTCGCGACTTTTTCCGGCGGCATGAAACAGCGTTTCGGGATCGCCCAGGCTCTCCTCGGCAACCCGCGCCTCATTATTGTTGACGAGCCCACCGCCGGCCTGGACCCGGCCGAGCGCAATCGCTTTCTGAATCTGCTCTCTTCGCTGGGCAGCGACCGCACGGTCATCCTCTCCACTCACATCGTGGACGACGTACGCCAGCTCTGCCCTCGCATGGCCATCATCGCCTCAGGTGAGCTGCTGCTGGAAGGCTCTCCCAACGACACCCTGGCCGCTTTGAACGGTAAGATCTGGTCGAAAGTCGTCGCTACCGACGACGAGGTGCGAGCGATAGAAACTCAGCTCCACGTGATCTCCACACACCTGGTTGGCGGACAGCACGAGCTTCGTGTGTACTCCGACTCTTCTCCGGGCGACGGTTTCCATTCTGTCGAATCCGACCTGGAAGACGTTTATTTCCTCAACCTGTCGCAGCAGTCCAAGCGCCAGCTTCCGAACTGACCCCGGGCAACGAGCGCACGGCTACTGGAGGAATCTGACATGGCATTGTTTTGGGAGTTCTTCACCTTCGAACTGAAGTTCCGCTTCAAGAGCCTTTCGACCTACATGTACTTCCTGCTCTGGCTCATGTTTTCGTTTTTCTGCGTTGCCTCGGAAAGCTTTGGCCCGATCGGCAGCGGCAATGGGAAGGTCGTGCTGAATTCTGCGTACGCGAACACCCTCGACAATCTCTTTGCCGGACTCTTCGGAGTTATCGTGATTGCCGCGATCTTCGGAACTTCGATCCTCCGTGACTTCCAGCGCGACACCTACCAGATGCTTTTCACCCAGCCCATCTCCAAGTTCGCGTACCTTGGCGGACGCTGGGCCGGCTCCTTTGTCACCACCGTCTTCGCTTTCTCGGGCATGATGCTCGGTACTTTTCTCGGCACTTTCGCGCCCTGGGCCGATCACACCCGGATCGTGCCCAATCATCTATGGGCTTACCTTCAGCCATTCTTCTCCGTCCTTGTCGTGCAGATCTTCTTCATCGGCTCCGCCTTCTTCGCGGTCTCTGCCCTCACTCGAAAAATATTTGTCGTCTATCTGCAGGGCGTTGCTCTGTTCATGCTGTACGTCATCGGCCTCACCGTCTTCTCCGCGACCCGCTCCCTCGAACATTTTTGGTCCGGCATTTTCGACCCCATCGGCTTTATCTTGTTCAACGACATCACGCGCTATTGGACTGTTCTCGAAGAGAACACGCTGTTCGTCACCTGGTCGCCTTCTCTCGCCAATGGCGTCTTCCTCTACAACCGTCTTCTGTGGTCTGGCGTTGGTGTTCTATCGTTAGTTTCGGTCTGGACCCTGTTTCCCATGTCCGTGGAGGCGCTGACCGCCCGTTCGCAGGGCCGCCGCGCCGCCAAAGCGAAAGAGCAGGAACTCGCGGAGGCTGCGCCCGTGCGTTCCGGTGTTACCGCGTGCCTGACCCGTATCCAACAAGCCTTTACCAGGGGCACTACCTTCGCCCAATACCTCTCGCTGTCGCGCTTGCGGCTGCGCAACATTCTGCGCGACGTGGTGTTCTGGGCGCTAGTAGCGCTCCTGGTCGCCTTCGGCGTCAACAACGGCTATTTCGCCGGCCGCGTCGCTGAGAGAAATGTCTGGCCCGTCACCTACCTCATGGTCGAGGCCGTCGAGGGCAGCGCCTTCCTCTTCCTCCTGATTGTCGCCGGCCTTTACGCCGCGGAATTGCTGTGGAGCGAGCGCGACACTCATTTCGACGGCATTCACGATGCTCTTCCTATGCGCGAGTCTACCGACTGGCTCTCGCGTCTGACCGCTGTCGTCGTCGTCGAACTCATACTCCTCGCGTTCGCGATGCTCGTGGGCATTTTCATGCAGACCATCGCCGGCTATCACCACTACGAGCTGCTCCAATATTTCAAGGAACTCTACGTGGTGACCTTCCCGCAGGTCCTGACCTTTATTCTTCTCGCTCTCTTCGTCCAAACCGTAGTCTCGAACAAGTTTGTAGGCCACGGCATTGTGATCGGCTTCTTCGTTCTGCTTCAGGTCCTTCCTCCGTTCGGCTGGGAGAACACGCTGTATCTCTTCGGCCAGGTCCCCGCCTACACCTATTCCGACATGAACGGCTACGGCCATTTCGTCCCGTCCATGTTCTGGTCGATTACCTATTGGCTCTCGATCGCGACCGTGCTGGGAGTCATCTCCATCGCCTTCGCGCGTCGCGGAGCCGAAGACTCCATGCGCGCCCGCGGCCGGCTGGCCTTGCAGCGCGCGCGCCGGCTGGTTCCGGCGGCCTTGCTTTTCGCTCTCATCGCTGCCGGCTCCGGCTCCTGGTACTTTTACAACGCTCACGTCCGCAACGAATATCTCGATGCCAAGGCGCGCCGCCACATTCAAGCGGACTACGAACGCCAGTTCAAGAAGTACGAAAACCTGCTCCAGCCCAAGGTCACGGCGGTCGATGCCACCATCAATATCTATCCCGAGCGCCGCTCCTTCGACGGAAACGTCCGTATAACCCTCGAGAACAAGACCCGCCAGCCCATCCCCCAGATCCACATTACCGATCTCAAGCAATCGGTCACCAATCTCAACTTCGACCGCCCCTTCCACCTGGTCAGTTCCTCGCCCCGCCACATGTACTCGATTTACAGCCTCGACAAGCCCTTAGGGCCCGGCGAGACCATCACACTTACTTGCAAGGTGGGCCACCAAACCCGGGGTTTCCGCGACGGCAATGAGCCGGCTGAGTTCGCTTACAACGGCACCTTCTTCGACTCCGACTACGCCCCCCACATCGGTTACAACACCGGCGTCGAGCTCGATGACCCTCGCCGCCGCCGCGAAGAGCACCTGCCCGCTCTCGAAGAGATGGCCCAGCGCGGCAACCCCGCTCACTCCGTGAACAACGTCTTCTTTCGTGGAGAGTCCGACTGGATCAGTTACCACACTGTGGTCAGCACCTCACCCGATCAGATCGCCATCGCTCCCGGATATCTGCAACGCCAATGGCAGGCTGATGGCCGGAACTTTTTCGAATACAGCATGGGATCGACCCACATTCTCGACTTTTTCGCCTACCTCTCCGGTCGCTACCAGACCCATAAGGAGCTTTATCACGGTCCCGGTGGAGATGTCTCGCTCGAGTTGTATTACGATCCCGCGCACACCTACGATCTCGACGACATGCTGGCCAGCTCCCGCGCGGGGCTTGATTACTATCAACGCATCTACAGTCCCTTCCAGTTCACGCAGTTCCGCATCCTCGAGTTTCCCCGCTACCGCACCTTCGCGCAGTCCTTTCCCAATACCGTTCCCTACTCGGAAGCGATCGGCTTCATCGGCCGAATTAAGAAACCCACCGACATCGACTTCACCTACTTCGTTACTGCGCATGAACTTGGCCATCAATGGTGGGCCCATCAGCTCGTCGGCGCCGACGTGGAGGGTTCCAACATGATGTCGGAAAGCCTGGCCGAGTATTCCGCTCTCCAGGTGATGGCGCACAAGTACGGTCGCGACCTCATGCACCGCTACCTGCGGCACGAGCTGGATTCCTATCTGCGCGGGCGTGCGGGCGAGGTTCGCCACGAGCCGCCGCTAGCGCTCGTGCAGCGCGAGCAGTACGTCTGGTACCAGAAGGGGGGCCAAATCCTCTACACGCTGGCTGACTACATTGGCGAAGACAAGCTGAATCTGGCGCTTCACAATTTTCTGATGCAATACCGCTACACCAATGCCAGCAACCAGGTCGATGCCACCAGCGCTGTCCGCGCCGCCAATACTTTCGACGATCCCTACCCGGACACCCGCATGCTCGTCGATGCCATCCGCGCGCAAACACCGCCCGAGCTCCAATACCTTATCGATGATGGCTTCAATCGAATTGTTCTCTACGACAACAAGGCTGTTTCCGCCACTTCCCAGAAGACCGCCGAGGGGAAATACAAGGTCACGCTCGAGGTTCAGGCGCGAAAGTTGCAGGCCGATGGCAATGGAGCGGAAACTCCCATGCCCCTTGCCGACTACATCGAGATCGGTGTCTTCAGTGGCAAGAAAGATGAAGAGAAGCCGCTCTATCTCAAGAAGGAAAAACTCACCCAGGAACACAAGACCTTCGTGATCACCGTCGATCAGCAGCCTACTTTGGCCGGCATCGATCCCTACAACAAGCTCATCGACAGGAATGCAGACGACAACATGATTGACATCACGAACCAATGAAGCATCTGACTCGACTGGGCGGATTCATCGCGCCCTAACTAAGGTTGCATCCTAGTGTCTTGCCGTGCTTAGCTCTGTACAATCGGCAATGCTAGCACGCGATTATCGGGGTTGAGCGATTGCCTGGGAATGAGTTACTGGCGCAGCCGACCTGACCGTTGGCAAAGCAGATGGCTTCGTCCGACGCCCCATCTTTTCGAGCTGGCTTTTTGCGTCCATGAGCTGGTTTGTCTTGTCGGCGAGCCGTACATTTTCATACCCTTTCCGTTTTGCCATGATGCGATAGTCAAAAGCCACGCTGGAGGTGCCACCGCCGAGCTCATGTACTTCAAACGAGGTCTGGGTCTTCTGGGTGATGTAAAGACCCTTACAATCGCCGTTGGGCACGGGGAAAACCTTATAATCTATTTCGGTGTTGACGGTTTGGGCGAAAGTGGGATCGAGATCGATACGGGCGGAGCCGTTTGAGAGTTGCCCGGAGCCAGCGTCCTCAAACCAGTTTTCTGGTCCTTGGATAGCATAAAGAGCAACCTTGCGTGATCCGCCGTCCACAGGGACAACGCCGATCACCGAGCCGTTGCAATTTAGATCGCCGCTAGCGTCAACGTTACATCCGCCGTCTACCCCTGCGGCAGAGAAGACTTGCGATGTAGGGTTCGACCCGAAGTTGAGGGCCTCGAGCGTAGTCACGCTACTAAACGAATCGGAGTCGTTATTGAAGAAAAGGCCGGCGGATCCAGCGTCGGCACTGCCGAAGACCGCCGTGCCGCCGGCGAGTCCCGTATCACCCCATATGCCAGCTGGGAAGTTACGCAAAACCCCCGTCGCGCTCGTGCTGGACTTGATACCGTAGACGCCTACGTAATCGCTCAGAGCGGCAACACCGAATGCGCCCGTGACCCCGGTTGAGGAGTTCGTGGCGAGCACGGCAGCAAAGGGTCCGTTATTGATAAACCATCCGGCGGTGTTTGCGTCGGCGGTTCCAAGCACACCCGCGTGCCCGGAGTCCGCTCCGGCGCCAGTGTCACCCCACACTCCAGCGTTTCCTCTACCGGATCCCGTCTGGCTGGTACTGGACGACACTCCGACAACACCAGAATTGGGACTCTGCCCGGCAACGCCAAAAGCGCCGGCGCTACTGGTCACTCCAACAACTCCGTTGCCGGTTGACGTGGCTGTAACGGTTCCCTTGACGTTCTGGTTTCCGGTGAACGAGTTGGCCGTTGCCAGTTGCGGAATCTTGGTTATATCGAGATTGAGTGTGACCTTGCCGCTGGCGCCTCCGCCGGTGAGGTCTGTGCCGGCGGTTACGCCAGTGATGGTGCCCGTACCTGCGCTGGCGCAAGCCCATGCCCCGCTGATGAATTCCAAGACTTGATTCGCGGCGCAGCTCTTCAGTCCCAGAGTTGTGCTGCCGCCGAGAGCAACCGACCCGCCTCCGGTCATTCCGCCCCCTGGGGTCAACTTCAAAGTTGAATTCTGCAGCATGGAGTTGGTCACGCCCGCAGTCGCAATGCTCAGCGTGCCACTGTGCGTGATCGGGCCGCCAGTCAACCCGGGTCCGCTACCTACACTCGTCACCGTGCCCGATGCTCCGGGAAAAGTCTGACCTGCGACGAATGTCATTTTGCCGGTCTGGTCGATCTTGAATGTAGTCCCGCTAATCACGAGCGTTGCATCGGTTCCTTTGGGAAACAGTGTCAGCGTGTCGCGTATGTCGCTCTTGCCACTCACGTCCAACATTGCGGCTGGAATCTTGGTTCCGATGCCTATGTTGGAACTCTTCTGGAAGATTGCCGAGTCCACGATGTCGCTGGTCTCGTCCCACAGGGGAACGAAGCCGATGCTGCCTTTCCCTGTGACATCAGGATTCGTAGCCGGTACGGTCTGCAGCAACGCGTTTCTGGACGCGGGCGAACTTCCAGCCGATCCGTCTGCCTGGGTCTGAGGGGTTCTGGCCAAGGCGAAGGCCGAAGCTGGAAGGCCGCCAACGGTTTCAGCATCGCCAGCCTTCAACGCATATGGTGCGCTCACCAGCAACACTCGCGGTTGCTCGGCTTGTCCTGAAATTTGCACTCCAACCCACCGGGCCTGCTCGGAGGTGAACAGATCTGTGGGTAAGCCATCGGGCTTGCTGGCTCCGAGAAGAACGGTGTAGTGGCCATTGCCGTCGGCTTGGACATTTTGCGTCTCCAGCCACAGCGGGGCGCCGCCATTCTGCTCCGAGTAGAGAGCGAACGTGATGCCAATCACGCCGGTCAGCGGATTGCCGTTTAGATCCTTCGCGGTTCCGTTGAAACGCACCACACGGGGAAGCGACGTTACAGCGCTCGACAGTGACCCGGTCTGCTGCGCCCGCATCGGGCAAAGGAATGAAAGAACCGCGCAAAGTGCAACCATCAACTGAATTGCGTTTGGTTTCGTCATCAGGATCCTCATAAGTGTCGTCTCTTTTCAAATTCTGTGCCCGCCAAGAAGTAGAGGAGCGCCCGGAAATCTGGCGCCCCTTGGCCTGATTTTCTGGCATCTCTGGAATGCTGCGACCGCCAGTACCCCGTTTTCTCTCGACTGTTCTTTCGCGGAAGCAACTGCCACCACGTTGCGAAGAGTCGTTTGCAGCTCAATTGCCATTTACTCTTGAGAGCGGCAGAGATAGGGCACGAGGAATCAGGGCGAGGCTATAGTCGGCACTACAATCTGAAGACGTCCGACAGTAGTTGGGAGAAGGAGCCCATGAAACGACTCGCGAAGGTTGTACTGGTCGCTGGTTCTAGGCTGCGTTGCAATCATATTTGCACTGGTTGCGCTAGTCGCCTGTATCATGCCTGCGCGACGCGCCATGCAAGTTGATCCGGCAATCGTGCTGAGCGAGCAATAACGCTGCGAAGCAGCGTCCGCCCCGCCCATGACGCGCCGGAATGAATTCCAGTACGAACTAGCCATATCCCTTACGGTCATGGTTGCCACCACCCGACAGGCGAACCGATAACGGAGATGACGCCTCGACTTTTTCCTCTGAGTGTCGCATTTTACATCCGTACCCTCGCAGTCCTGATACTGACTTCGGCCATCGCAGGTCAAACGGATTCGACCAACGAAGTGTTCAAGCGAGTCGACGCATATATCATCTCAGAAACGGCCCAGCATTCTTTTCGAGGAACTGTCCTAGTCGGAAAGGATGGAAAGATTTTCTTAGAGAAGGCTTATGGCATGGCGGACGAAGAATGGCAGGGAAAACGGCAGCGGCGCGAAAAGTCAGGCTGTGGTTCATTGGAATCCGTGCAAAGCTTTTGGGCGGCTTCCTTTCGAGTAGCCCCAGCAGTGACGGTTGACTGGTTGATGCACCTCTACAGTGTGCGTATTAGTTTTGGCAGCGATCTCTAAGAAAGCCTTAGAACCACAGTCCCCACAGCCAATCGACGCTGGCATGAGTAATGGTGGAGGCCGGAACACGCCGGTGTTCGCGCCATGCGCGTCCATAGAAAATTCCTGCGATCGTTGCCAACAAAACATAGCGCCAATTGAAATGAGCGGAGCGCTTGTTGAAGTGTGATAAGCCAAAGAGAATCGAGGCAGTCAGGAGGGCCGCGCGACGCCCGACGCGTCGCTCCAGCAAGTTCTGTATCCAGGCGCGAAAGAAGAGCTCTTCCGGCACAGCGGTAAAGAAAAATATCGCCACCCACCGCAGGAGTGCGCTGCCAATTCCCGGGAGGTTTCGATGCGGGTGGATGAAGCCCAGCGTCAGTCCCAGCACGATAACGGTGGGCGTGAAGAAAGCAAGCTCGCGGAGACCGGTTTTCCAGTCACTCCACTTCAGGTGAAAATCGAATCCGCTACCGCTCAACTGCCGGATGGCTAGAAATCCGTACCAGCCAGCATCCACCAGCAACAATTCGTTCAAGGCCCGCAGGCCGCTTGGCCATGCGCCGTCAAACCACCGCAGGTCGACAGCGAGGCCCAGCACGAGCAGGATGAACGCATCTCGCCAGTCGCCGCGCTGTTGCGGATCGGCAGTTGCGGCACGCATCAGCAGCCATGCAATGGCCACAGGTAGAGCGGAGTAAAATGCAAACCACTCCCACCGAAACGTATGCAGCGAAAGCGAAACAAGCGCGTAGGGCGCGACCAGGAGCGCCGGAACACTCACGCGCAGAGCGGCAGGCCATCGCGCCACAGCGCACGCAATCCCTTCCGGCATCAAGCCGAACAAAGCCGCGGGAGCCAGTTCCAAGCCAAGCGCCGCAATCGAAATTGACGTCACGTTTTGCATCGGTTCATCTTAAAACGGGACTCCACCCGGCAGCGCTTGTTTCAACGCCGCTTCCCCGCTAGAATTCCTTCGCATCCCGCAGGAGGTACAAGATGGCCGCAGCTCCGCTCCCGCCGATGTCCGCAGACGTTCCCTCGCCTGAGGCTGCTCCGCTTTCCGAGGGCGCGCGCATTATTAACACTTTCATTGCGCCCTCAAAAACTTTTACCGACCAGCGCCGCAACGCGAGTTGGTGGGGACCATGGCTATTGATCTCCCTCATCTCGCTGCTATTCGTATATTCGATGGACCGGCAGATCGGATTTGATCAGATCAGCAAGAACGAAATTGCGCATTCCTCGCGGGCCGATCAATTCGACAAGCTCCCGGCTGACCAGCAGGCGAGACAGATTAGCTTTTCCAGCAGCCTGGTTCGCTACCTGTCATACGGAATTCCAGTGATGATCTTGTTGTACTTCGCGATCACCAGCCTGGTGCTGTGGGCCACGTTCAAGTTTGGCGCCGGGGCGGATGTCAGTTATAAAACCGCTTATGCCATCGTTTTTTATGCGGCGCTGCCAGGGGTCATTGGATCAATACTGGGCGCAATTTCGATGTTTGCCGGAGTTAATCCCGAGGGCTTCAACGTAAACAATCCGGTGGCAACGAATCCGGCCTACTTCATGGATCCGACCACCAATAAATTTCTCTACGGCATGGCCTCAGCACTTGATGCGATCGTTATCTGGACGATCATACTGCTGGGAATCGGGTTCTCCTGCAACAGTAAAGTAAAACGCACCACGGCGATTGTGATGGTGGCCGCGTGGTATTTATTCTGGAAATTGGGCCTCGCAGCGCTGGCTGCAAGGTCTTAGCAGAATGGACCCAAATTGGTATCCGATATTATGATCTGGCAGGTCGAGGAGATTTCAATGAAACGGATTTTTGTTACGCTTGTCTTCGCGGGTGTCTGTCTCGGTTCTGGATGGACACAGACTGCAACGGCCCCTTCTTCTGCACCCGCCGCTCCGCAAGCTTCGGCGCCGGTGAAGGATCCTGTAACGGCTTCGCTGCGCCTGCTGCTGCCGCGGTCGCGGAATAATACTCTTGGCGCCATTACTGCCATGCCCGCCGACAAGTTCAATTACAAGCCAACGCCGGAGCAGATGAGCTTCGCGCATCTGGTCGTCCACATTATCGGCTCGAACAATTCGCTGTGCGCCAAGGCGGCTGACGTTGCCGCGCCCAAGGTTGAAGAAGCCAAGGAGACTGATGCCAAGGAGAAACTGCTAGCCGCAGCTACGGCTTCGTTCGACTTTTGCGGGGAGGCGCTCGGCAAGATGGACGACTCCAAACTTGGCGACAGCGTTGAACTTTTCGGAGGGAAGCAATTTCCCCGCGCCATGGCCGCGCTAGGACTGGCCAGCGGATGGGCCGATCACTATGCTGCCGCCGCCATGTACCTGAGGTTGAATAATATTCTGCCGCCGTCGGCGCAGCCGAAGAAATAGACTCAGGCCGTTTGCGAGTTCTCCGCTGGGGCTACAGCCCGCATTTTTATTGTTCGAGAGCGGCGCGGCCGAAAGCCACGGCCTT
>OBLW0100000895.1_pt1 | contig 25737 bp, 21 predicted proteins | sample 1520161 | NCBI WGS metagenome assembly OBLW01 (sample SAMEA3539309, study PRJEB22396) | soil metagenome | biome: tundra; feature: field; material: soil | place: USA | collected 2010-05 | depth 0.15 m | reverse complement strand
GTGGTCGCGTCGGCGGCGCTGGCCCTCGGGTGGAGCCGCTACCTCAGCGACCAGGCCGCGGCGACCGGCGACCCCGAGCTCGCGATGCGGTCGGCCCGGCTCGGGGAGACTTCGCGCCAGCATCTTCTTGCGTCGATCGAGTTGTGCGCCGGCCGTGCTCCGGAGCCGCTTTGGCGAGCCGCACCCGGCTCTTCCCGGGCCGCTGGGCGCCGAACTCCAACTGTCCGGACTGTCCAGGATCGGAGAGGATCCTTCTATCTTCCCGTTCTCACTCGGGAATGGGGTGACCCCAACGGGAATTGAACCCGTGTTACCGACGTGAGAGGCCGGTGTCCTAACCGCTAGACGATGGGGCCCTGAACCGAGGGATCAACGTGAACGAGGAGCCTCTGACGAGCTCCGCAAAAGCGCGGGCCCGTATGGCACGCGCTCGGCTGGGGGACAAGGATTCGAACCTTGATAAGCGGAGCCAGAATCCGCTGTCCTACCATTAGACGATCCCCCAAGAGTGCGAAGAGATTGAGGAAGGTAACCGCGGCCATGTCACAGCGCCCGCGAAGGAGGCGGAACACTATTCGCGCCCCGTTCCTTGTCAAGCTTGCTCAAGCGGGGTGGGCGGATCGGGCGCAGCGCCGGCTGCCGAGCACAGCGTCGAGCATGACACCGCGCCCCGGCCCCTGAAGACCGGCCCTCTACAGAGAAGAGGACGAGGACGAGGACGGCGCCGTACTGGCCCCGCCGACCCGGGAGCCTCGGCCTTGCCCCTTGACCGCTCCCGAGAAGAGCTTACTTTCCGCGCGACTGGCGCTCGCACGAGGCGAGTGCCAAACGTAGCGCGGCGCCCGGAGACGAGGCGCCCCACCTCCCTAGGAGATCAAGAACTGCCATGAAAATCCGTCCCCTGGCCGACCGACTCGTGGTCAAGCGCGTAGAGCAGGAACAGAAGACCAAGGGGGGCATCATCATCCCCGACACGGCCAAAGAGAAGCCGATCGAGGGTCTGGTCGTCGCTATCGGAAACGGCAAGGTGCAGAAGAACGGCAAGGTGCGCCCTCTCGACGTGAAGACGGGCGATCGCGTTCTCTTCGGGAAATACTCGGGCACCGAGATCAAGCTCGACGGCGTCGAGCATGTGCTCTTGAACGAGGACGACGTCCTCGCGGTGTTGAGTTAAGCGAGCTTCGAGGAGAGAAAGATCATGTCCGCCAAACAAATCGCCTACAGCCGCAGCGCTCGCCACCAGATCCTCCTCGGGGTGAACGCCCTCGCGAACGCCGTCAAGGTGACGCTCGGGCCCAAGGGCCGGAACGTCGTCATCGAGAAGAGCTACGGATCCCCCGTCGTCACGAAAGACGGCGTGACGGTCGCCAAGGAGATCGAACTCTACGGCAGGCTCGAGAACATGGGCGCCCAGATGGTGCGCGAAGTCGCGTCGAAGACCAGCGACAAGGCTGGCGACGGAACGACCACCGCGACCGTGCTCGCCCAGTCGATCTTCTCCGAAGGCCTCAAGCTCGTAGAGGCCGGCGTCAACCCGATGGACCTGAAGCGCGGCATCGACGCCGCGGTGGCGGTCATCGTCGCCGAGGTGAAGAAGCTGGCGACGCCCACCAAAGACAAGACCACGATCGCGCAGGTCGGGACGATCAGCGCGAACGGCGACTCGGACATCGGCACGATGCTGGCCGACGCGATGGAGAAGGTCGGCAAGGAGGGCGTCATCACGGTCGAAGAAGCCAAGGGGATGGACTCGCAGCTCGAAGTCGTCGAGGGCATGCAGTTCGACCGCGGCTACCTGTCTCCCTACTTCGTGACGAACACGGAGAAGATGACCGTCGAGCTCGAGGACCCGCTCATCGTCATCAGCGAGAAGAAGGTGTCGAGCCTTCACGATCTCTTGCCGCTCCTCGAGCAGGTCGCCAAAGAAGGGCGCCCGCTCGTCGTCATCGCCGAAGACGTCGACGGTGAGGCTCTCGCCACGCTGGTCGTCAACAAGCTTCGGGGTCTCCTCAAGGTCGTCGCCGTCAAGGCGCCGGGCTTCGGCGATCGGCGCAAGGACATGCTCAAAGACATCGCCGTCCTCACGGGCGGCCAGGTGGCGACCGAAGACCTCGGCATCAAGCTCGAGACGCTCACGGTCAAAGATCTCGGCCGCGCCAAGCGCGTCACGATCGACAAGGACAACACAACGATCGTCGACGGCGCGGGCGACCCGAAGCAGATCAAGGGCCGCATCGAGAGCATCCGCAAGGAGGCCGACAAGGCGACCAGCGACTACGACAAAGAGAAGCTCCAGGAGCGCCTGGCGAAGCTCGCGGGCGGCGTCGCGGTCGTCAAGGTCGGCGCCCACACCGAGACCGAGATGAAAGAGAAGAAGGCGCGCGTGGAAGACGCGCTCCACGCGACGCGCGCCGCCGTCGAAGAGGGAATCGTGCCGGGCGGAGGCGTCGCGCTGATCCGCGCGTCCGCCGCGCTCGACAGCCTCAAACTCACGGGGGATCAGGCGTCGGGCGTTCGACTGGTGCGTCGCGCCATCGAAGAGCCCTTGCGCCAGATCGCCCAGAACGCCGGGCACGAAGGGTCGGTCGTGGTCGAGAAGGTCCGCGCCGGCAAGGGCGCGTTCGGCTTCAACGCCGCCTCCGAGCAGTACGAGGACCTCCTCAAGGCCGGCGTCATCGATCCCGCCAAGGTCGTCCGCATGGCGCTTGAGCACGCGGCGAGCGTCGCGGGCATGATGCTGACCACCGAGGCCGCCATCGCGGAGAAGCCCAAGAAAGAGAAGCCTGCGGCCGGCGGCGGAGGCGGAGGCATGGGCGGAATGGGAGGCATGGGCGGAATGGGGGGCATGGGCGGAATGGGAGGCATGGGGGGCATGGGCGGAATGGACGACTTCGACATGGATTGAGCGGCGCCGCCGCTCGGCTCCCCCTCGAAGACGAGGGCAAGCGAGCAAGCGAGCAAGCAAGCGAGACGGCGCGCGCCGGGGATGAACCATCCCCGGCGCGCCTGTTTTTGACTTGCTGGATCGCGTCGCCTTACACTTGAGGGTGGCGATGTCCGATCCGCTCTCCTCCCGCTTCGGCCGCGACTTCGCGGCGGGAGAGGTTCTCTTTCGCGAGGGCGGCCGGGGCGACGAGATGTACGTGATCCAGTCGGGCCTGGTCCGCATCGTCGAGCGGGTCGGGGGCGAGTACCGCTCGCTGGCGATACTGGGACGCGGGGAGTTCCTGGGGAGATGGCCATCCTCAACGGCAAGCCGCGCACGGCGACCGCGCACGTCCTCGAAGACCCGAGGTGCCTGGTCATCGACGCGGCGACCCTCGAACAGATGATCGCGAACAACACCGAGATCGGTCTCAGGCTCGTGAAGAAGCTCGCGCGGCGCCTCGACTCGGAGTTTCTCGAGATGCCCGGAAAGTTCGAGGGCTGACGGGTGGAGCTTCGCGTCATTGGCTGCCACGGTGGTGAGACGCCGAAGCATCGTACGAGCGCGTTCGTTCTCGACGACCGGATCGCGATCGACGCCGGCTCGTTGACCAGTGGAATGGACCTGAAGGCGCAGTTCGCGCTCGAGGCGGTCCTCGTGAGCCACGCCCACCTCGACCACGTGCGCGACCTCGCGACCATTGCCGACAACCGCTGCCAGAACGACGTGCCGCCGCTTGTCATCGCGGGAACGAAGGCCACCCTCGGCGTCCTGAAGAAGCACTTCTTCAACAACCTCCTCTGGCCTGATTTTTCCCGCATTCCCTCGGTCCGCAGGCCGGCGATCCGGTACCTCGAGCTCAAGCCCGAGAAGCCCGTGACTATCGCCGGTTACGAGGTGCGGGCCATCGCCGTGAGCCACACGATCGACTGCTGCGCGTTCGTCGTCACGGGCCCCGACGGGTCGCTCGCGTACAGCGGCGACACGGGGCCCACCGAGCGTTTGTGGGAGGTGCTGAACGGCGTCGACGACCTCAGGGCTCTCTTGATGGAGGTCAGCTTCCCGAACCACCTCGGGCGCCTCGCCAAGGTCAGCGGCCACCACACGCCCGAGACGCTGGGGCGCGAACTGAAGAAGCTCGAGCGGAGCAAGGAGCTCCCCGTGCTCCTCTATCACATCAAGCCGAGCTTTCAGCGCGAGGTCGAGCGCGAATGTTCGCGGCTCCCGCGGCTCAATCTCGCCGTATGCGCCCTCGGAGATCAATTCCTTCTGTGAGCTTTGCTGCGGCCTTGCATCTCGCCTCGGGCAGCCGCAAATAAAGCGTTTCCCGTGACGCAGACCCCTTCGACAGCTCCCGTTTCCGGAAGCACCGGCCCCGACGCGGTCCTCGGCCTGGAAGACGACCCCGAGGGCGCGATGCTCGTGCGAGACGAGCTCAGGCTGCTCTCCACGGTGCGCCGCGCGCTCGACGGCGCCGCGGGCGCCGACGTATCCGCGGCTCGAGGGCGCGCGCTCGACGAGGAGCGCTTGCTTCAGCTGCGCGACGAGGTCGCGGTCGCCAAGCCCGAAGACCTGCCGCCGCTCTTCGAGCAGATGCACCACCTCGGCGCGCTGAGGGCCCAGCGGGGCAGGAGCCTGTCGGGGACAGTCGATCGAGGCACGCCGTACTTCGGCCACATGCGCCTCGAGGAGTCGAACGGGGGGCTCGACCCTGGCGATCGGCGCGGCGGCCCTGGCGGGCACGTGGGCAAGTCAGCGACCCGGCGCCGTGACGTGCTCGTCGGGTCGAAATCGTACGTCGACTCCGCGGCGGGGATCCGCATCGTCGACTGGCGTCACGCCCCCGTCAGCCGCATCTACTACCGCTACGGCGAAGGCGACGACTATGAGGAGCAGCTCGGGGATCGCCTCGTCGAGGGTGTCGTCGTCGCACGGCGCGGGGTCAGCATCGTCAACGGCGAGCTCGTTCGCGTGTCGGCGCCACAAGGCGCGTTCACGCGGGGGCCCGACGGCCGATGGCGCAGGTCCAGCGTGAACCGCTCACGCCTCGAGACCGAGCAGCGCTGGGCGGCTCGCCACGGCGACGTGGCCACGTCGCGCCTTGGCGTCGGCGCCGACGGGCAGGCTCGCGACGACAAGCACTTGCCCGCGATCGCGGCGATGCTCGACGAGCGCCAGTACGATCTCATCGCGCGCGACAGCGCGGGCATCGTCGCCATTCAAGGCAGCGCCGGCAGCGGCAAGACCACCGTCGGCCTGCACCGCGTCGCTTACCTCGCGTTCCGCGAGCCGCAGCGCTTCCGGCCCGAGAAGATGTTCGTGGTCGTGCCCAACGACGCCCTCGTTCACTACGTGGGCCGGGTGCTCCCGTCGCTCGGCGTCACCGGGGTCGCGGTCACCACGTTCTCGCGGTTCGCCACCCGCCTGGTGAGTCAGCTCTTTCCGCGGCTCCCGGCCAAGGTGAGCGACGAGACGCCTCCGCTCGTCGCGCGGGCCAAGTCGCACCCGGCGATGCTCCGCGCGGTGTCCAGCATCGTACGGCGCATCGCCGCCACCACCGACGAGCGCGTGCGCGCCGCGCTGGCCCGGTGGCCGAACCCGGAGCTCGCCGTGGCCGCGTGGCTGGCCACCGGAGCCGAAGGACCAACGCCTCCCGACCTGCGCGTGTCGATGCTCTCGCAGTGGCTCGCCGGCAAGCGGCAGCTCCCGGGGACCGCCCAGGCAACGGGCCTGTCGCACGTCATGCGCGGCGCCCTCGAGCAGCTGCTGGCCGACGTTCGACGGCAGACTCGCTCGGTCGCGAGCGCGTGGGACGAGATCTTGACCTCGCGCGAGGCCCTCGACGAGGCGTTCGCCGCCGAGCCCGGGTTCGGCCCCGCGCGACTCGACCAGGTGCACGCGTGGTGCGTGCGCCAGGCGCGCGTCCGCGCCGAGCCCGAACGTGACGGCGAAGAGCCGTCGCTCGACGCCGAGGATCCCGCGCTGCTCCTCCGCTGCTGGCAAGAGCTTCGGGGTCCGCTCGTCGACGCGGAAGGCAAGCCGATTCGCTTCGCGCACGTGTTCGTCGACGAAGTGCAGGACGCGAGCCCGCTCGAGCTCCGCGTGCTCCTCGAGCTCACCGGGAAAGAGCGGTGCATCACCCTGGCGGGTGACATGGCCCAACGCATGCTCGACGACGGCGACGATCGCGGGGAGTTCGACTGGAACGCACTGCTCGACGGTCTCGGCGTCGCGCACACGACGATCGAGCCCTTGAAGGTGAGCTACCGGTCGACCGCCGAGATCACCGACTTCGCCCGCGCGGTCCTGGGTCCTCTCTCTCACGAAGACGTGCCCGAGACCACGCGGCGCGGCCCCCCGGTGGAGCTCTTCACGTTCGCTTCGCCGGGCGAGGCCGCAGCCTGGCTCTCGGAGGCGCTCAAGCAGCTCGCCCGCGACGAGCCGGGCGCGAACATCGCGCTCGTCGCGCGCTTTCCGCAGCAAGCCGACCTCTACTTCGAAGGGCTCTCGCGCGCCGAAGTCCCGAACGTGCGGAGGGTGGCCAAGCAAGACTTCTCCTGGGAGCCAGGTGTCGACGTGACCGACGTCCGTCAGACCAAGGGGCTCGAGTTCGACGAGGTCGTGCTCCTCGAGACGACGAGCGCGAGCTATCCCACGTCGCCCGCCGCTCGACACGCGCTCTATGTCGGCGCGACGCGCGCATCGCACCAGCTCTGGTGCGTGGCGAGCGAGAAGCCCTCGGAGCTCGTGACGGCCGCGATGCGCCAGACCGATGCCCCCGCGGAGGAGACGTAAGAGTGCGAACGGGCAGGGGGGGGCGCCGCGAGAGCGCGGCCTGGGCCTGCTTCGGAGCGCTCGGCGCGGCTGTCGGTGCCGCGTCGGGCGCGGTGATCTTCGCCGGGTGTCAGAAGGACCCCATCGTGACGACGCGGACCGTGACGCTCCACGCGCCAGAGGGGTGTGCGCCCGGCCTGGCGAACCTCGACGCCATGGCCCGCGGGGCCTACTGGCCGCTCGGTGACTTCGACGCGCCGGCTCCCTCGGCCTCGCAAGCGGACGTCCCGCTCGCCTCCCAGGGCGTCACGCTGCCGGAGATCGCCCCGGCCGCGAGGGCGCTTCGCGTCGACGCGAACGAGGGGGAGCGCGCGTGGACGGGGACGTCGAGCGTGGCCGCGTCGGGCGCGGTCGACGTGCTCCTCCTGCCGGCGCTGACGTCGTGCATGCTTCGCGGTTCCCTCACGCAAGGGGCCGGCGAGCAGATGGCGCCGATCGCAGACGGTCGGGTGCTGGTGGTCGGCGGACGAGAATCACCCGGCGGCACACCGCCCCCGACCGTGGTGGTGCGCCTCGATACCGGGAGCGTCACGGCCGCATCGCCGGCACTGGCGACTGCGCGCATCGGGGCCACGATCACCGCATTTGGCGGCGAAGGGCTCGTCGCCGGCGGCGTCGACGTGCGCAGCGGGGCCCCGCTCGATGACGCCGAGATCTACGACCCCGCGCGCGGCGGCTTCGCTCCCGGCGTCATCGCCCTGAGCACGCCTCGCGCGCAGGCGGGGGCCGTGGTCCTCGCCACGGGCGAGACCTTGCTCGTGGGCGGAACGGACGGAACGACGCCGCTCGGCTCAATGGAGATCGTGGACCCCGTGACGCGAACGGCGCGCGCGACGAACGTGGCGCGCCTGGCGGTGCCGCGCATCACGCCTTCGGTGCTGCGGCTTGCCTCGGGTGAGGTCCTCGTTGCGGGCGGGGCCGACGCGAACGGCGTCGCCGTGCTCACGCTCGAATGGTTCTCGCCCGACGCGAGCCAGACGAAGCGCACCGAGGACCTCGTGGCCGGATCGGCGCGAGCCTACGTCGCGCTCCAATCCGGAGGCGCCCTCGCGGTCATCGCCCCGCCGGCGGGTGCCGACGCCACCTTCCACAACACGTGGGTCATCGACCCCGACGGGGTGCTCGAAGCGGCGACGTCGATCGAGGGCGCGCTCACCCAGCCGGCGCTCTTCGGAGGGGCGGGGGACGCTCCGGTGCTCTGGACGGGCGATCGGTGGCTGCGCTGGCAGCCCTGGCTCGGCACCTTCGGCGCGCTGGGAGCGCTCGACGCCGCCCCCGCTCACGTCGGAGTCGTATCGGCTTCGCCCGACCGGGGCCTCGCGCTCTGGCTCGATTCGTCGAACACCAGCGAGCCCCGGTTCACCGCCTTGCGGTTCGATGTTCGCGGCGAGTACTCGCCGCTCGGCGGCCCGCTGCTCGTCTCCGACGCCGGAGACCTGAGCCCCGATCACCTCGTGACGAGCGGCGCTGTCACCTTCGACCCCATGCTCGACGGGGGTGCGCTGACGCTCGAGCCGGGCGCGAGCGCGTTCGTCACCGATCGAACCTATGCGGATGTCCGGGTCGAGCTCGACGCACCGACCGGCGCGCCCGCGCTCCTCGTGCTGCGTGATCCGCTCGGCCACGAGCTCGAGGTCGGCGGGGTGTCGTGCTCGGGAGCGATCGTCAGCGGGTCGCCGTTGACGCTGGTCGTCGAGCGTCGCGGGACGAATCTCGAGTGGACCGTCTCGAGCGACACGCCCTCGAAAGCGTGCGCGACCCCGTTCACGGCCGACGCGCGCCTCTCGATCGGCGTGCGAGGTGCGCCGGATCTCAGTCGCGGCGTGGTGCGAAACCTTCGAGTGAGCCGCCTCGGATCGCCGTGACGCGCCGGCCGATCGGGCATCCAGGCCCCTTGTCAACGCCGAGAGCCGCGGCGTAGTGTCCGCGCGAAAATGACGCAGGTGGACGGCACGAGCAGCGATGCGCGCTCACTGCGCCGGCTCGTAGTCGTGGCCGTCGGGCTCCTCGTCGTCGGGCTCGGAGTGCACGTCGCGTTCGCGCGCGAGTGGGGCGCCGACGACGCGTACATCTCGTTCCGGTACGCGAAGAACCTCGGCGACGGGCAAGGCCTCGTCTTCAACCCGGGCGAGCGCGTCGAGGGGTACACGAACTTCCTCTACGTGCTGATCCTGACTGCCGGCGCGACGATCTTTCACGCGCCGCACTATGCCGTCGCCGTGAGCGTCAACGTCGTCGCGCTGGCGGTCGTCCTCGGCATGTTCGTGCGCCACGTCGACCGCACGATCGGTCGCGACGCCGCGCGCTGGGCGGCAGCCTTCGTCGTTCTCTGTCCTGTCTTCTACCACTGGGTGTCGGCGGGCCTCGAGACGCCGGTCGTGCTCCTCCTGCAGATGCTGCTCTGGCTCCTGACCGAGCGACGGGTGCGAGCGACGCCGGACGACCCATCGTCCGATGCGGACGATGCGGGACCGCGGGCAGGGGACACCCCTCCCCTCTACGTCTTGTGTGCCGTGACCGTCGCCGCGGTCCTGATCCGCGCGGACGGGTTCGTCTTTCCCGTCGTCGCCGCGCTGTACCTGCTCGTCCACGGGCGGCGTCGTGACGGACTCACGGTGGCGACCACCGCGTGCCTGACGCTCGCCGTGCACGTCGCCTGGCGACTCAAGTACTACGGCTATCCGCTTCCGAATACTTACTACACGAAGGTGTCCGGCCCGCTCGGCCAGCGCGTCGTCCACGGTGTCGGAGATCTCGCCGAGATCGGACTCACGGCGTGCCTGCTCCCTCCGGTCCTCGCGATCGCGTTGGCCGCGGTGGCCGCCGTGCGTGAGGCACGCCGGCGGCCCACCTCTGCGCTCGACCTGCTGCGCGCGCTCCCGTTCGAGACCTGGATCGCGGCAACGCTCTTGCCGCTCTGGGTCTACGTTGGCGGCGACGTCTACGAAGAGCGCTTCTTGCTTGTGGTCTACCCGGCGGGGTTCCTGTCGCTGATGCGCGTCGTCGCGCCCGCGCGCTGGGCGCTGCGAACCGCAGCGGCGGCGGCGTTCGTGGCTCTGCAGCTGCTCGTCATGGTGCGCTTCGACTACCGCCTGTGGCCCAAGTACGACCAGTTCCTCGTGCTCGGCGAGTTCTTGCGCGACCGATACTCCGTCAACCAGAGCCTCGCGATCGACGGCGCCGGCAAGGTTCCGTACGTCACCGGCATGCCGTCGATCGACATCCTCGGGCTCAACGACTTTTACCTGGGGCACAAGGCGACCTCGTTCTTCGTGGTCGGCCACAACAAGTACGACGCCGACTACATCATGCGTCGCAGGCCGAACCTCATCGCGGCATGGCTCGACATGGGCGCGACCGTCATCGACCTGGACTGGGGTCTCACCAAGGCGCTCTACGACAAGAACGGGTACCGCGTTCGCTACGTCGTGAACACGACCGCGGTCTCGAACGGGCGTGATGTCGTCGACGTCGCCGGATACGCGGACCCCGACGTTCGGGCGCTGACGCTGCGCGGCTATCACTTTGCGGTGCTCGAGCGGCGCTAGCCTCGTTCGGTCCCCGAGTTCACATAATGCTTCTTAGGCGCCCTGGATCTTACACAGAGGGTATCGTCCTCGGGGCTACCAGGGACAAGAGCGATCGCTGTCGCGATCGTCGAAGCCCGGCGGCGCGACCTGCATCGCCACGAGCGTGCCCCCGTTGCTCAGCACGTAACCGCGCATGCCGTACGTCGCCGGCGACTGCGAGAAGCCGGAGCCGAGGTCGATTCCGTCGATCGGTCGCCCGTCGCGCGGCGACAGCAAGAACGCGCCGTAGTTCGACGTCCCGACGAGCAGCGCTCCGGCTACCGGCGATGGCGCCGTGACGCCGCCCTCGGGGATCGGGACGCGCCAGAGCGTGTGGCCCGTCGCCGGGTCGAGCGCCCAGAGCCCGCTCGCGCCGCTCGACGCCAGGAGAATCTCGCGCTTCGGCACCGGCGGGCCGCCGGCGACGTAGTCGGGGCTGCCCGGGCGCGGAGCGTGGGCCGGCTCGCGCCACAGCGTGAGGTCGGTCACGCCGATCGCCTTCTCGTCTTTCCAGACGGGCGCGCCTCGGTCTTCGTCGAGCGCGAACACGCCCCCCGCGTAGCTGGCCACGAACACCACACGGCCCTGGGTGCCGAGGTCGTCCGGGATCGGTGTGGTGTCGACATCGAGGTACCGCAAGGCCTCGGCGCCCTGCGACTGCTCGGCCTCGGCCGACAGATCCACCGGCGCCCATTTCTCCGTGCCGTCGCTTGCGTCGTACGCGCCGACATGACCGTCGGAGTAAGCGAAGAACACGACACCACGGTCGAACGCGGGGCCGGCGTAACCGCTGATCTCCATGCCCAGTGCCGGCGTTCGGTGGACGTGCCACGTGCCCTTGCCGGAGCGGCGGTCGACCGCGAACAGGTTGTCGGCCGCGTTCGCGAAGTAGAGCATTTCGCCCACGACCACCGGGCGCCGCGCGACCTCGGCCCCGCTCTCGAACCGCCAGAGGAGCTGCCCGTCGAGCGCGTGGACCGCATAGAGCGCGCCGTCGTTCGAACCAAAATAGACGACGTCGAGCTCCGCATCGTAGAGCGGCTCACTCTGGACTGACCCGAGGGTCTCGAACCGCCAGATGGTGCTGCCGTTGCCTGCTCGAAGCGCGTAGAGCCCGTGGTCGCTCGTGCCCACGAAGACGCGACCACTCCGGGGATCGATCTCGGGGCGCCCGCGCTCGTAGGGCTCGCCCACGCTCCGCGTGTCGGCGGTGAGCGTGCGCGTGAAGAGGACGTGGAGCGCACCGCTCGGCCGATGAAGCCACTGGGGTCCCTCCGGGTTGATGCGGTCGTTCCCGGTGTCGACGGTGCCGCAGCCGGCTCCCGCCACGGCGCACGACGCTGCGCCCGCCGCGGCCCACTCGACGAGAGCCCGGACGAGGCGCGTCATTGCGGAACGACCGGCGGCGTGCCGCCGGTGCCGCCCTTGCGTCTGAGCTGCTCGAGGATCTTCTGAACCTGAGGATCGTTCATGTCGAGGCCGCCGCCGCCGCCGGGGGAGCCGCCGCCGCCGGGGGCGCCGATGGCGGAGTCGCGGGAACCGCCCCGCCCGCTCGGACCGGCCGCGCCGGGTCCCATCTTGGCCGCCTTCGGGGGCAGCGCGGTGGGGTCGAGCGCTCGGAGGCGGTCCTCGACGACGAACTGGAGGTACGAGAACGGGTGGCTGTCGCCGGGCTCGCTGACGCGCTTCTGCACGTCCTTGAGCAGCTCTATCGCCTTGGCCTTGTCACCCTTGGCCTGGAGCACGCGCGCCTGATGGAACATGCCGAGCTCTTTGAAGCCGTCGATGTCGACGTGCTCGAGTTTCTGAAATGCGTCGAGCGCCTCGTCGAGGTGCTTGTCCTTGTTCACAGCGTCGCTCTCGGCGAGGAGCTCGGCGGCGAAACCGCTTCCCTCGAGGGCGCGCCCGCGAACCTCACCGTCGGCCCGCCCGAGCGCGGAGGATCGAACGTCGTCGAATGCTACCGCGGCTCCCTTGGCGTCTGCCGCGTCGAGCAGCAGCGATCCCTCGGCCAGACGCGCGAGCATCGCGGCGCCGGTTCCCGCGTACTTGGCCTCGACCGACCGGTACTTGGCGAGGGCCGCGTCGCGCCGTTCACCGGCACTCTTGAATGTCGGATAGAGCGGCTTGGCCTTCGTGTCGTCGTCGTCGTCCGCGTCCTTGTCGCTGACATGCCCGTGTTCGTCGGCCAGGGCTTGCGCGAGCAGCGCCGAAGCCTCTGCGTTGCGCTTGTCTTGCCGGTACGACCACCCGGCAAAACCCACGGCCGCGAGCGCAGCCACCGTGACGAAGGCGCCGAACGTCTGGCGATGCTCCTTGATCCAGGTGCCTGCGCGCGAGATGCGTTCGAGTAGCGGATCGGCGTCGGGCGAGACGCTCTCGCCCAGCGCCGAAGGTCGCTTGACGCTCCCCTCGCCGATCTTCGACAGGCGCTTGGAGGCAGCCGCCTCGAGGCCACGCTTCTTTTGCGACTTCTTTCGCTCGAGGAGCTTCTTCTCTTCTTCGCGCTCGACGCGATCGAGATCGGTCTCGGAGCCGATGCGATCGACACGCGCGGCGATGGCCTCCGGTCGGAACCGGTCTTCGGCGGCGGGCTGTTCGGGCTCGCGCTTGGGATCCGGCTCCGCAAACGGCTTCGGGGCGTCGTCTTTTTGCTCGTCGTCGGGCACGGGTGCAGCTCTTCGCGGGGGGGAGTTGGCGGGGCGCGCCGGGGGGGGCACGGTATGCGCGCGATCGGGCTCGGTCAATCACGACGGGCGCGGGATCACCCACACCGCTACGATGCCGCCGGTCGAAGCCCGCAGCTCGAGGTGCATCGGCCGCGCTGGTCGGGCGGGCTCGCCCGGCGCGAGTTCCACGGTCCGCACCTCTCCGTCGGCGCCGTCGCGGTCGCTCGACGCCTCCGGAGCCGGCGCACCGTCTGTGGTGACCGTCATCCCGGCGTGCGCGTCCGAGAGAAGCGCGACGAGGCGCGCCGAGCCCGCTGGCACCGTTATGGCCATCCGGGGGTCACCCGACGGGTCGGACGACGCTCGGTCGTGAACACCGAGCGCCAGAAGCGCGCGGGCTTCTCGAGGGCGGGTCGTCACGTACGGCTCGCTCCCGAGGGCCGCCAGGAGCGGCGCGCGGGCGCGATCGTCGCCGAGCGCTCCGAGCGCATCGGCCACGTAGGGACGCACTCGCACGTCGTCGAGCGCGCGAACGAGCGCGGGGACGGCCGATCGGCAGCGGGACTTCGCGGTCGCAACGAGGAGCTCGCGCGCGCGGGCCAGCTCGATCGACAGGCGCGGGGGCTCACCGTTCGCGTTACGCTGCAGCGAGCCCGCGGTGTCGTTCCACCAGGCCGCGATCTCGTCGCACGCGCGCCCGTCGCCTCGGCCGCCGAGCGCGAGCGCCGCGCTGCGCCTCCAGTCTCGGGTCGAGTCCCGCAGGAGCGCATCGACGAGCGGCGACGGCGCCTCGCTCAGCCGAGCGAGCGCGAGCGCGGCCCAGCGACGCACCTCCTCGTCTTCGTCGCGGGCGAGCGCGCGCTTCACCTCGGGCGTCGTCGATTCCGCATGAAGCTCGAAGCACACCTCGGCCGCCTTGCGCCGAATGCGCACGTCGGCGTCGTCGAGGAGCGCCGCCACGTCGGGCGCGGCGTCGACCTCACCCTGGAGACCCCGCCGCAAGGCCTCCGGCCACGCGGAGCCCGCGGCGACCTCGTAGCGACCGTGGTCGCGCGCGACCTCGCGGAGCAGGGCTCGCATCGCGGCAAAGCGCTGGGGGTTCGCTTCGGCCACGTCCCTGCGCTCGAGCGGATCGTCTTTCGGTCGGTAGAGCGCGCAAGCGGCAGCGCGCCTCTGGCAAACGAGGCGATCGGGGCCCGAGGCGATGAGCTCGTAGTCGTCCGTCTCGACGAACGCGCGGCCGTCGTCGACCGCGCCGGCATCCCCGTGCAGGACGGGCCCCAGGTCGCGGCCCCGGAGCCTGGCGGGGCGCGGAATGCCGAGCGCGGAAAGCACCGTCGGGAGCAGGTCGATCGTCTGCACGACGGTCGAGACCCCCTGCCCTTCGCGCACGCCGGGGCCGACGACGACCAGCGGAACGCGCACCTGCTCGTCGTAGACGGTCGTTCCATGATACCGCCCGCCGTGGTCGCCGAACTCTTCGCCGTGATCCGCCGTCACGATGATCGCCGCCCCGGGCCGGCGCGCCCGAACGAGCCGAAGGATGCGACCGATGCCATCGTCGGCCTCGGCGATCTCGCTGTCGTACGCGTCGACGTCCGCCGACGGCCCGCCCGCGAATACGTGATCGGGGTGCACCACGTAGGGCTCGTGAGGCTCGAAGAAGTGGACCCAGAGAAACAGCGGCCGGTCCCCCGGAGCGGCGTCGACGTACTCGGTCACTTGCCGCTCGCGGAGCGCCGGATTCGCGAACTCGACCTTCGCGTACTCGAACCCGAAGTGCTCGTCTTCGAAGCGCGAGAACCGGTCTTCGTCGATGAAGAACACCGCCGGCGGGTAAAATGCGCCGGTTCGCCATCCGTACCGACGAAGGTCCTGGGCCCAGGTCTCCGAGTCTTCGCCGAGGCCCAGCGCCAAGAGCGGACGGAGGTACTTGCCGGTCATCATCGACGTCAGCGAGTACGACGTGTGCGGCGTCGGGCAATACGCGCCGTCGAACCGGGTTCCCTGGGCCGCGAGCGCATCGAGATTGGGGGTCGTCGGCCGCGCGTATCCGTAAGAGTGGACGTGATCGGCCCGGAGCGCGTCGACCGAGATGAGCACGAGATCGTGCCCCGTCCAGTCGAGCGAGCGAGCCAGTTCGCCTGGCGCGACCGCCGTCGCGCGAGCGTCGGTGCCCTCGTGAGACGCCTCCGGGGGGCGAAGAGCCATCACGACGGTCACCGCGCGACCGAGGAGCGGCGCGTGATCGACCAGGACGATCCGTAGATTCGTCGCCCCCGCCAGCGAGCGCGTCGCGCGCGCCGAGGCGATCGCGCAGACGGCCGCGAGGCTCCCGACGACGGCTGCGAACGCCGCTGCCCCCTTCCCCGGCGGGCCGCTCGGACGAATCGCGAGCGCGACCAGCGCGGCTCCGAGCAGCGACGCGATGATCATCGCCACGTGGAACGCGGGGTAGAGTCGAGGCAAGACGTAAGCGTCGGCAGTCCATCCGCCGAGCCCGAGCGCGAACCCAATCGCCGCGATCACCGGAGGAGGCCGCGATCGCGCCGCCAGCCACGGAACCGCCCACCAGCTCGCCGCGGCCCCCGCGCCGGTCATGAGAACCACCGCAGGAGCCCGCAGCATCCAGCTCGCAAAGTGACGTCCCTCGGAGAGCCCGAGAGCCAGGAGCAGCGCGGCCCCTGCCCCGGCGACGGCGAAGGCTCTCCGGGTGGGCATCGAGCCCTCCGCGGCGACCCCCGCGAACGACCATGCGAGGGCTACGACCGCAGCGAACGGGGCGAGGAGTGCGACGGCGATCGGTGCGACCACGTGGCGCGCGCGAGAGATCTCCCACGGGCCGGAGAACTCATCGCGCCAGAGAAACCCGAGCGCTACGTTCTCGGCAAGCACCGCTCCCGCCCATACGAGGAGGATCCCCGCCGCGTCGACCGCGGCCGACGCCAGCCACTCGCGGCGCGACGTAGTCATGGAGGGGGCGCTCGACCGACCGCGCGGGCCGTTCCGACTCAGCCGAAGAAGATGTCGAGCACTTCGTACGTTCGCTCGCCGCCCGGCATGCGCATCTTGACCTCATCGCCCACCCGCTTGCCGATGAGCGACCGGGCCAGCGGGCTCGTGATGCCGATGCTTCCCTTTGCGAGATCGGACTCGTCGGCCCCGAGAATTCGGTACGAGACCTCTTCGCCGGTGTCGACGTTGGAGAGCTTCACGGTCGCCCCGAAGGCCACGCGGTCGCCCGAGAGCTTGCTCGGGTCGATGACCTCGGCGCGCGCGAGCTTGTTCTCGAGCTCCTTGACCCGTCCTTCCACGAACGACTGGCGCTCGCGCGCCGCATGGTACTCGGCGTTCTCGCTGAGATCGCCGTGCTCGCGCGCCGTCGCGATCGCCTGGATGATGGCCGGGCGCTCGACGCTCCTCAGCTGGTTCAGCTCCTCGCGCATGCGAAGGTGCCCTTCGGGCGTCATCGGGACTTTGTCCATGACGCTCCGGACTTAGCACGCTTCGACCCATGGTTTCACCTCCGGCACGCGTCTCTCCGACAGGAGGCTCCACGCCGCTAGACTGGCGCTAGACTCGCGGCTCGCGGCTCGAGCGATGGCAGGGCCCCTCCACGTCGCATCTGCGCGTGAGAGCGAACGAGAGCACAACGAGGAGCACAACGAGAGCATGGGCATCGTCGGTACCACTCCAGAGAGCGGCGTACGCATAGACGTGACCCGCCCCCGCGAAGGCGGACCACCCTGGCGATACGAGGGCGAGGCCGTGACTCCCGGCGCCCGCCTCTCGGTGACCGCCGTCGTCTCGGCCGACGGTCAGGTGACCGTCGAACTGGCCGCCGGCGCGGCCCCCGCGATGGCCGCGACCGCGGAACGCGTAAGGCTGCTTCTTCGCGCCGCGCACAAGCACGCCCGCGAAGACGGGCAGCCGCCCCCCAGGCGGGTCGTTCGCTGGCGGGCCGACGTCGATGTGGCGCCCCCGCGCCCCGGCGGGTAGTTTCCGGCCGCGATGCGTCCCCTTCCTCTCTCGTTGGCCTCGCTTGCTGCCGTCGCCATTGCCGCCGCTCCCCTGGCGGGGGTTTCGCTGGCAGGCGCCGCGCTCGATGGATGCGAGGGCGAGGGGCCGAAGACCGCGCTCAGCTACACCGAAGACGCCAAGCGCGCGTACGACGCGGCGATGGAGGAGTACAACGCGCACAACTGGATCGAGGCGCAGGCCCTTCTCCGCGAGGTCAAGCGGAAGTACAGCTACTCCAAGTTCGCGCGGATGGCCGAGCTTCGCATCGCCGACGCCGACTACGAGCAAGAGAAGTATTCCGACGCGATCCGCGAGTACAAAGACTTCATCCACGCGCATCGGTCCGACGCGGACGACGTGGCGTACGCGCGCTCGCGCGTCGCCGAGAGCACCTACGCCGAGATCCCGGAGACAGCGCTCATCGGCGCGGCCGAAGAGCGCGACCAGGCGAGCGTGGTCGACGCGTACAAGGAGCTCAATAGCTACCTGTCCGACTTTCCCGACTCGAAAGAGTCGGCCCACGTCCGCGAGCTCCTCGGCCAGGTGATCGCGCGCCTGGTCCGGCACGAGCTCTACGTCGCGCGCTTCTACCTCGGCCGCGACAACTACGACGCGGCCGTCGCACGCATCCAGTACGCCCTCCACAACTACGGGCCGGGGGGCGGCGCCGTCCGCGCCGCCGGAGTCACGACCGACTCCGACCTCGACGCCGAGGCGCTGCTGCTGCTCGGTCAGACGTATCTCAAGATGCACAAGTGGGTGGAGGCGCGCGGGGCCTTCGAGACGATCGTCCGTGCGCACGGCGGGAGCCCGATCGTGGTTCAGGCTCGCGACTACTTGCAGCACCTGACCGAAAAGGGCGCTTGACGAGCCCACGAACGGAGCGAACGGAGCCGCCGATGCCGGACCAGCCTGTCACGCCGCTCACACCCCACGCGTCGGCCCACGCGTCGGCCCACGCGTTGGCCCACGCGTTGGCCCACGCGTCGGCCGCGAGTCCGTCGAGCCCGCCAAGCACCGCCACGCCTCGCACGGTGCTCGTCGTCGACGACGAGAAGAACATCCGGCGGACGCTCCAGCTCGTTCTAGAGGGCGAGGGGTATCAGTTCCTCGGCGCCGAGACGGCCGCGCACGCGCTGGCCATCCTCGCGAACCCGGCGACGCCGGTGGATCTCGCGATTCTCGACGTGAAGCTCCCGGACATCAGCGGTCTCGATGCGCTGGCGAAGATCCGGAGCGACGAGGCGACACGCGATCTTCCCATCATCGTCATCAGCGGGCACGCGACCGTGAACGACGCGGTGCAAGCCATCAAGTTCGGGGCCAGCGACTTCTTCGAGAAGCCGCTGGCGCGCGAGCGTGTGCTCGTGAGCGTGCGCAACGTGCTCGACGCTGCGAAGGTGCGGCAAGAGCTTGCCCGGGTCACCGAGCAGCAGCTCCAGCGCTACGAGATGATCGGCCGGGGCGCCGTCATGCAGCGCATCTTCCACGAGATCGAGAAGGTCGCGCCGACGAAGGCGTCGGTGCTCATCACGGGCGAGAGCGGCACGGGGAAAGAGCTCATCGCGCGCGCCCTCCACCGGCTGGGGCCGCGAGCCGACGACCCCTTCGTGAAGGTGAACTGCGCGGCCATTCCGCGCGAACTCATCGAGAGCGAGCTGTTCGGCCACGAGAAAGGCGCGTTCACCGGCGCGATGCTCAAGCGCCGGGGCCTCTTCGAGCAGGCGCACGGGGGCACGCTCTTTCTCGACGAGATCGGCGACATGGACCTCGTGGCGCAGGCCAAGGTGCTGCGCGCGGTGCAGTCGGGCGAGATCTCGCGCGTCGGCAGCGAGCACGTCTTGCACGTCGACGTGCGCGTCCTCGCCGCGACGAACAAGGACCTCGCGAAGGCCGTCGAGCTCGGGACCTTCCGCGAAGACCTGTTCTTTCGCCTCGCGGTCTTTCCCATCCGGAGCCCAGCGCTCCGCGAGCGGGTCGAAGACATCCCACTGCTGGCGCGCGCTTTCATGGAGCAATTCGCGCGAGAGAACGGCGTGCGACCCAAGCCGATCGACGACGATGCCCTCCAGGCGCTCGTGTCGCGCAAGTGGCCGGGCAACATCCGCGAGCTCAAGAACGCCGTTGAGCGAAGCGCGATCCTCAGCAGCGATCGCGTCACCATCGCCGACCTTCCAGAGGACCCCCACGCCAGCCCCTTCGAAGAAGAGGCGGAGTCGCCTGCGCTCGAGAACACGCCGACGGACGCGGGCGACGACGACTCATCCCTGGACGCCGCACGGCACCTCAGCCCCGGTCCAGGCGGAAAGCACCTGACCCTCCGCGAGTTCCGCGAGAAGTCGGAGCGGCAATACATCGTGGACACGCTCCGGATGGCCAACTGGAACATCTCGCGCACCGCCATCTGGCTCGGGGTGGAGCGAACCAACCTCCACAAGAAGATTCGCTCGTATCAGATCAAACGCGGCGAGAGCTGAGCGCGGCGCACCTTTCCTGGTCCACCTCCCTGGTCCTCCGCCTCTCCGTCGCTCCATGATCGAGTCCCGCCGGCGCACCCTCGTCACCCAGCGAACGCTCGGCCACGGCCCGAGGGAGGTCTTCGCGACCGGCCGCGGTCCCTGCGTGGTCGGTTTCCACGGGTTCACCGGGACCGCCGCGGAGATACGTCCCCTGCTGGCGGCCGCGGGAGACGCCGGATTTGCCGTCGACGGCGCGCTCCTGCCGGGCCACGGGACCTTCGCCGTCGATCTGCAGCCGATTAGGTTCGACGACTGGGTCGACGCGGCTCGCGTCCGCGCACGCAAGGCGATCGACGCCTACGGGCGGATCGTGCTGCTCGGATTCTCGCTCGGCGCGCTGGTCGCGATGCAGCTGGCGAGCGAGGAGCTCGAGGGCGTGGCCGGCCTGGTGGTGCTCGGTAACGCGCTCACGCTCGGCGCGTCGTCGCGGTGGCCCCTCGGTCTCTGGGCCCGCTCGGGGCGCCCGATGCCGGACATCTATCTCCTGAAGCCACGACCCGGGAACCTGGTGGACCCTTCGTGCTGCGACGAGCTCGTGACGTACGATCGGCACCCCTTGCGCGCGGCCCTCGAGGTGTACCGCGCGGGCCACCGCGTACGCGGCGTCGTCGGTCGGATCCGCTGCCCGACGCTCGTCCTCCACGGACGCCGGGACGTCGTGTGCCCCTGGTCGAACGCGCCCTGGCTCGCGGCGCACACCGGCACGCGCGACGCGATGGTACGCGTCTTCGATCGCAGCGCGCACGTGCTCGCATGGGACGGCGAGCGTGACGCGGTCGCGCGCGAAGTCACGGCGTTCGTCGCGCGGATCGCGTAGCTCGCGTCGGGCCGGACGACCTATCGGCGGCCGGGCCAAGGGGGGAGCGCACCCTCGGGAGGAGCGCCCGGAGTTCAGGTGCTCCCCGTCGAGCCATACCCCCCGGCGCCGCGCGCCGTGGGGCCAAGCCCGTTGACCGAGATCACGAGCTCGGCATGAGCGACGGGTGCGATGACGAGCTGAGCAATGCGTTCGAGCGGGGTGATGGTCACCGGCGTGTGGCTGAGGTTCACGAGGAGAACCGCGACCTCTCCGCGGTAGTCACTGTCTACGGTTCCGGGCGCATTCAGGACAGTGAGCCCGCTTCGCCCGGCGAGCCCCGAACGGGGGCGGACCTGCCCCTCGAAGTGCATCGGAATGGCGAAGGCCAGGCCCGTCGGAATGCGGGCGCGATGGAGCGACGGCAACGTGAGCGGCTGGGTGAGCGCCGCGTGGAGGTCCATTCCCGAGGCGCCGTCGGTCTGGTAGCGCGGCAGCGGCACGTCGACGGGCCCTACGCGCACCACTTCAATCTGAAGATCGGGCAACATGGCTCCGAGAGTAAGCGATCCCGGCGTCGTCGCGCCCCGCTTCGGGGCCGTTCGCGCCGGCTCCGACGCCAGCGCGAACGGCGACTCTCGCCGTCCTCGCTTGACGCCCCCGAGCCGGCTGGTAGTCGGGTCATCCATGTCGCTCGCCCGTGAACTCGTCCTCGTCCTCGACTTCGGGGCTCAGTACACGCAGCTCATCGCCCGCCGCATCCGCGAGCAGCGCGTTTACTGCGAGATCCAGCCGTGCACGATCTCCTTCGAGCAGGTCCAGGCGATGGCCCCGAAAGCCATCGTCTTGTCGGGGGGACCCGCGAGCGTCTACGCCGAGGGCGCGCCGTCGGTCGACCCTCGCGTCTTCGAGCTCGGCGTCCCCGTCCTCGGAATCTGCTACGGCCTTCAGCTCATCGCGCACCTGCTCGGCGGTCGCGTCGAGAAGGCGGACGCGAGGGAATACGGTCACGCGCGCGTCGTCGTCGAGCATGCCGAGGGCATCTTTCATCGCTTCTCCAAGCGCGAGGCGCTCGACGTGTGGATGTCCCACGGCGACCGCATCGTCGCCCTTCCCCCCGGCTTTCAGACCATCGGCGTGAGCGGCAACACCCCGTTCTGCGCCGTGGGGAACGCGAGCCGACGCATCTACGGCGTTCAGTTCCACCCGGAGGTCGTGCACACGCCGCGCGGCGCCGACATCCTCGCCGCGCTCCTCTTCGACGTGGCCGGCCTCCACCCGACGTGGACTCCAGGCGCCTTCACCGACGAAGCCGTGGCCACGGTCGCCGCGAAGGTCGCCCCCGGCGACCACGTCCTTTGCGGGCTGTCGGGCGGCGTCGATTCGGCGGTGGCGGCGGTGCTGTGTCACAAGGCGCTGGGCGAGCGGCTGACGTGCATCTTCGTCGACAACGGGCTCCTCCGGCAGGGGGAAGCCGAGCAGGTCGTCTCGACATTCCGCCAGAGCCTCCGCCTCAACCTGGTCGCGGTCGACGCAAGGTCGAAGTTCCTGTCGGCGCTCGCCGGGGTGAAGGACCCCGAGCAAAAGCGAAAGATCATCGGCCGCGTCTTCATCGAGGTGTTCGAAGAAGAAGCCAAGCGCTTTCAGGGCAGCAAGTGGCTGGTGCAAGGCACGCTCTATCCGGACGTCATCGAGAGCGTGAGCTTCCGCGGACCCAGCGCCGTCATCAAGAGCCACCACAACGTCGGCGGCTTGCCCGAGAAGATGAACCTGAAGCTCATCGAGCCGCTCCGCGAACTCTTCAAGGACGAGGTTCGAGCTGCCGGCGAAGAGCTCGGAATGCCTCGAGATATGCTCTGGCGTCACCCCTTCCCCGGCCCCGGCCTGGCCGTTCGCTGCCTGGGCGAGGTCAACGAGACGAGGCTCGCTGTTCTGCGCGCGGCGGACGCCATCGTGATCGGCGAGATCCGCGCGGCCGGCCTCTACGACACGATCTGGCAGGCGTTCGCTGTCCTTCTGCCCGTGAAGAGCGTGGGCGTGATGGGCGACGAGCGCACGTACGAGGAGACGTGCGCCGTTCGCGCTGTGCACTCGGTCGACGGCATGACCGCCGATTGGGCGAAGATCCCCTACGACGTCCTGGCCCGCATCTCGAACCGCATCATCAACGAAGTGCGCGGGATCAACCGCGTGGTCCTCGACATCACGAGCAAGCCGCCCGGGACCATCGAATGGGAGTGAGCGATCGAGGCCAGGCTCGCGAGAGTACGATGCTTTGTCTCCAACGCGCCTTTCTCCCCTCTCTTCTCCTCGTCGGCGCTCTGGCAGCGGCGTGCGAGCCGGCCAGGGCGCCCGCGCAGCCGACCATCTCGCTTCGTCTTCGGGGAACTCCCCCGAGCGCGACGGTCGTGATCGACGAAGAGGCCCTCGGTACGCTCGACTTCGTGGCGGCACACGGCGTCGCGCTCCCTCCGGGGCTTCACCACGTCACGGTCAAGGCGGCGGGGTACTTCCCGTCGGATCAGGCCGTTGACGCACGGCCCGGCTCGCCGCCCGTGCTCGTCGAGGTCGCGCTCGTTCCGGTACCCGACTGAAGCCGCCCATCCCACGCCATACCACCCCCCACCCGCGAGCCCGAGCGAACTCGATAGTCGGCGGATTCCGGCCTTTCCCCGGGGAGACCTTGACAGAGCGCGCGATCCAGGGCACTCCTCCGCCCGATCTCTATGGCTAATCGCGCAATCTGGAACGTCCGCAAGCGTCACGAATGGCTCGCCACTCCCCTCAAGGCGAAACGCGTCAAGCGCGCCCAGCGCCTTCGTAACGGCCAGCAAGACGCGATCGACCGCAAGGCCGGCGCCGAGCGCTCGACCGAGAACTGACCGTCCTACAGGCCTGACGTTTCACCGAGCGTGGCGCTCATTGCGGCCCACGCCATTGTGGGGGTGTTGCGCGCGAGCCCGAGTCGCCCGGCGCGGTCCACGAGGATTAGCCCGCCGGAGCCGTGGACCCGCGCGCCCAGGGTTCGAATGGCCGCCCGCGCCGCATCTTCAGGTGAGGCCCCGGACCGCATGGCGTCGATGGCGGTCTTCGCTAGCACGACCCGCATGATCGACTCCCCTGTTCCCGTTGCGGAGCAGGCCCCCCCTTCGTTGTCGGCGTAGGTCCCGGCCCCGAGCAGCGGCGAGTCGCCGACCCGGCCGACCTTCTTGTTCATCAGGCCGCCGGTGCTCGTCGCCGCGGCCACGATCCCGCCCGCGTCACGAGCGACAGCGCCGACGGTGCCGCCCTGGAACCCCTCGCTCGGGTCAGGCGCCTGCCCGGCTCGGGCTGCGCGCCATCGCGCTCGCGCCGAGGGGGTCGTCATCGCCTCGCTCGAAGACGGCTCGAACCCGTGCTCCCGGGCGAACCGCGCGGCGCCGTCGCCCGCGTAGAGCACGTGGCGCCCGTCGTTCAGAGCAGCCCGGGCGATGGCGATGGGGTGCAAGAACGGCGGTAGAGCGCACACGGCGCCTGCGCGCAGCCCGGAGCCCTCCATGAGCGCGGCGTCGAGTTCGATGAGGCCCTCGGCGTTCAGGCAGGCGCCCGTGCCCGCATTGAAGCTCGGGAGATCCTCCAGCACGAACACCGCGCGCTCCGCGGCGTCGAGAGCGCTCCCGCCCGCAGCCAGAACGTGGGCCGCGGCGCGCGCGGCTTCGAGGCAACCCGCCACGTGAAGGTGGGCGCGTTCCGCCGGAATGGCCCCCGCCCCACCGTGCACCATCACGGCCCAGCCTCCGCCGTCGGCGCCCCACGACGCGGTGACGAGGGATGTGACCAGGGTTGGGGCGTGGCCGCTTGGCAACGTGTCGTTCCTGGCGCTCATCTTGTTCGTCCCTGAGCCCGAGAGCGCCGGAGCGCGAACGCGAGCAAGAAGGCCGGGGGAAGCGCTGCGACTACGGCCGGCACGAGGAGCGCGGCGGCCGCCTGGAACAGCATCACGCTCGCCACGACCGCCGTGGCCGCCGTGAGCGCCACGGGCCATACGGTCCTCCCGAGGCTTCGGTTCTGCGCGGGCCGATCGCCATGAGCCGCGGGTCTCGCGAGGAGGAGCTGCGCCAGGAGCATCGGCAGCGCGAGGCCGGCCATCGCCGTTGCCAGCGCCGCCGCGGTTCGACCCCCGCGCGGAATCGTCAGCCGGGGTCGCGCCTCCACCGGAGGAGCGAAGCGTTCGGGCGTTCCGCCGGCGTCGACGCGAAGGCCTCGCGCGTGGTCGACGAACGTGTTGCCCTCCCAGCGCCACGCGCTCGGTCGAAGCGCTGTCGGATAGAAGCCCGCCGCGTCGACGGCAGCGGATGACCCCACCGCGAGCGCGGCGACGAGCGCAAGCGCGGCGCCACCGGCAATCGCGGCGGCTGCGATCTGGCCGAGCGAGCGGCCGAGCGCCTCCAGGGCCCGCACCTCGCCCCGCGCGCGCACGGGCCCTAGCGCCCCCCAGGCGCCCACGGCTGCGCAGATGGGCGTGAGAGGGATCGTTCGCCCTGCTCGCTCGCCCCACGCGACACCGCCTTCGTCGGTCGCTGCTGTGATGAGCCACGCGAGCCCGAGCGCGAGACCCGCGACGAGCGCGGCTCGAACGAAGACAACGGTGTCCCAGCGGGTGACCCGCATGCCGCGGGCCATGCGACGCGAAACGTAGAGCAACGGCCCTACCTTTGCTCGCTAGTTATGGGCCAGGCCAGTCGGTTTGGCTCGAAGCGAATCTCGAAGAAAGATCGCTGGCCTCGGGAAGACGGAGCGCGATCGCGTGTTATGCTGTTCAGTAGGCGGCGCATACGGACCTCGCGGTCCCGAAATGGTTCGGCGACGGGCTACCGTCGCGGTGCGGCGATAACACTCGGTGTCTTCGTGCACCACAAACTGGAAACACTCGTTGCGGCCGCGCCTGTCTGCGACCGATCCGGTCTCCGACCGCGCGCCAAGCCCCCGAGTGCCGGCCATGCGCTGGAGGAGGAAGAACGTCATGCAAAGTACTGATGGCTCTGAACCGAAAGGGCTGCTGACGTAGAAAGCCTCTTCGCGCGCGCGTGCGTTTGCCGGCCAGCGGAAAGCGGCGGCGAACTCACCGCGCTCGAGCGGCTACGGACGGTCGCGGGTCCGCTGGGCAAACTCCAAGGAGATCCGGCGTCCGCACCTCCGGACGTGCCCTTTCGCCGGGCCAGACGGCTCGGGTGGCAAATGGTCCACCCGAGCCGTTATTTTGTCCGGTGTCCGTCGACTGAGTGGCTGAGCCGGTTGACAGAGGAAGGGGGCGAGAGTTACCTGGCGCTTCGCGTTTTGCGGGACTAGCTCAGTTGGTAGAGCGTCGGCTTCCCAAGCCGAAGGTCACGAGTTCGAACCTCGTGTCCCGCTCCCCCGAATTCAT
>OBLW0100000894.1_pt1 | contig 25744 bp, 28 predicted proteins | sample 1520161 | NCBI WGS metagenome assembly OBLW01 (sample SAMEA3539309, study PRJEB22396) | soil metagenome | biome: tundra; feature: field; material: soil | place: USA | collected 2010-05 | depth 0.15 m | reverse complement strand
GGGGCAGGTTCGGCGGGTTCCGCACCGGGCCGCTGCATGTACGCTTGCGCGACTGCACTAACCTGCTCCGGGCCAGCGCCCAAGCCGGCTAGAACGCCCAATATTTGGTTGAAGTGCGGATCGCGAGACATGGTACCACGGCTGTTCCCGGTGATCTCCGGGAGGAGCCTGGCCAGCAAGCCTCGCCATGAACTGCCAGCGGTAGGGAAGGCGCAGGTTACACGACCTACAGGTGCCACCTATTGGTTAACGCGAAGGTTGGTAGAAGGTCAAGTATTCCTTGACCTTCGAGGTGATAGACCGCACCTACTCCCCTACGACAAAGAGCACGGCCCGCGCTGCGGCCATGGCGCGGACTTGGGCCGCTCGGCGCGAATGGGCAGCGAACCCGGTGTGCTGCTGCGGCTGCGGCGCAAAGCTGGCGGTCGGCAAGGACCCGGAGCATCAACGCCTGTTCTGCCAGGGGCACGACGGGCGGCTACATAAGTTGCTGCGGCAGGTGCTTCGGGGCGAGGCGTCCCGACAAGACATTCCGTTGGAGGCGCGGACGAACTTGGCAGTTGCATGGCGGAATCCGCGGGCGCTGTTCGCGTTGTCAGCAATCAGCGCCGGGCTATGACTGCTTGCCCCAGCGGCGCTGGCTATTTGCGCCCTGTGGGGAATCCCGACCCATTTTTGCTACGCGCCACGGCGAGTGAAGCGTGCCGAGCACAGGGTTGTAGTCGAGCACATTCCGTGGAGCGACGGCAATCGTCCAGTGACATGCGCCATGATGGGGTTCTTGGCACGCTGGCGCGACGGCTGAGTTGGAGGGAAACGGCGCGAGCGTTCCAGACCAGTTGGGAAGCGGTGTTCGGTCGGAGGAATGGTCTGTGCAGTGGGGCTTGGCGCACCGGGAACTGGGCGGGATCGAATCCACTGTCGGTGGCGGCGAAAAAGGGTACCAAAATGGCGGCGAAGTGGCCTCCTGCCAGAGGAGCAGTTCGGAGTGAGCTTTTCCCTCTTCTCAGGAGTGTTGTCCGGAACGGCCCGGAGCCGTCAAGGGCGCGCCGTTGTTGGGCGCGGCGAAGGGCGAACCCTTGACGGCGAGGACCGTTGTGAGATGATCGCTGAAGAGGGAAAGGCGGGGCGAAAGGTGGTCCGCCATTTTGGCGCCCTCGCCCGCCGCCTTTAACACTTCAGTGTGTTAATGGAAATTTGCCGCGAAAATCAAAGCTAGTGTAGGTTAGGTGGAAGTCTTCGCAACAAACTCGTTACGGGTCTTCGCGGCGACTAAGTCGCCCGCCCTGCGTAGCGCGTTGACCAGGTGTTCCGTATCCACCGGTTTTGCGACGTAGTCATTCATGCCAGCTTCCAGACAGCGCATCCGGTCTTCGGGGAACGCGGCGGCGGTGAGCGCAATTATGTGAGGTTGGCGATTGCGCGGTAGGTTGCGACGGATGAGCCGCGTGGTCTCGATCCCATCCAATTCGGGCATTTGCACATCCATGAAGACCACATCGTAATCGGCGCGGCCCACGCATTCCATCAACTCTCTCCCATTAGCCGCTGAATCGGCGTGGTATCCCAGCAGTTGGAGAAGGGCCAAGGTAGCTCGCAAGTTGACTTGGTTGTCATCCGCCACGATCACGCGCAGTTCCAGTAGGTCGGTCTGCCGGATGGTCTCTGTGACGTCTCGTCTGTACCCCGGGGCGACAGCGCCAGCGTCCGCTTGGACCACGAGCGAGAAGTGGAATGCCGATCCTTTACCCACCTCGCTCTCCACCCACAAGGAGCCACCCATCTGCTTTGCTAAGGCCATGCTGATCGCGAGGCCCAGGCCGGTTCCGCCGTGTTTCCGGCTGATGGAGGCGTCAACCTGACTGAACGAATCGAAAATCCGTTCTCGGTCTTCGGGAGAGATCCCAGGCCCGGTGTCGCGCACAATGAACCCGAGCGAGTGACGTCCGTCTTCGAGGTGTCGGCCAGTCACGGCCAGCGACACCTCGCCTGCGGGAGTAAATTTGACGGCATTGCCGAGGAGGTTCACCAGAATCTGTCGCAACCGCACTCCATCACCAAGGATTACCGGCGGCACTGCGGGTTCGATGACCGAGAAGAAGCGCAGTTGTTTTACCGAGGCCTGGACCTCCAGCAGCCCCATCACTTTCTCGACCGTGCCGCAAACATCGACCGGCAGAGTCTCCAAGTCGAGTTGTCCCGCTTCGATTTTGGAGAAATCCAGGATGTCGTTAATCAGGGTGAGCAGCACTTCTCCGCTCGAGCGGATGGTCTCCACATAGTCCCGCTGCTCAGCGGTGAGGTGCGTACTCGCCAGCAGGTCGGCGAAGCCGAGCACTCCAGTCATCGGTGTGCGGATCTCGTGGCTCATGTTCGCCAGCAGCATGCTCTTGGCACGGTTCGCGGATTCGGCCTCGAACTTTGCCTGTCTCAGCGCCTCTTCATTCCGCCGGCGCGAGCGACGCTCAGCCAACATCGTAGCGGCCTCGGAGGTCAGGATTCGAATTTGCCCAGTCCGTTCCGGACCAACTGCGCCTTCGGCGAACAACAGGAGTCTTCCCTCAGCCACCCCTTCCACGGACACGGGCAACTTGAGGCTGGCGGAAGTGACCAAAACCGAGTCTTCCTCAACCTTCGCAGGAAAATGGTCCAACCCGGCAAGACTGCCCTCAACCAGCGCAACCGGATACAGCGCACTCTCGCCGCACCGGCCATACCATGCTCGACGAAGTCGATATTGTTCGACCAGTTCGGCGACTAGGGTCTGCCATAGCATCTCTTCAGATGCCTCCGGGCTGACTCCGCGGAGCGCCACCAGCACACACTGGAAGGCGACCAGGTCAGACAGTTTTTGCTGCAGAACGATGGATGTCATCGGCGTGAGCTTTTGCGATTCTCGTCGAGTGCCACCTGCGTTCGGCGACACAACTCTTCCATGCTCTCGCCCTTGGTGTACTGCGCTGCACCGAAGGCCACCGTGGCGGCCAGCGCCATTTTGGAGCCGTCATCGACCGCTGTGTAGTACTTGCCTCCGGCGGCGAAGGATTGGCAGACGTCGCGGCACTGCTCCAACCAACTCCCCACAGATCCTTTCGCGATGACAAAGAACTCATCGGCTCCCCAGCGAAACAGCGTGCCGTCCTCGGGGAAGCGGCTGTGCAGCAGGTGGGCCAGGGCGCGGAGGAGTTTATCACCGAACAAAGCTCCGTACCGGCTGTTGATCGCCTCGAAACCCTCGATATCAAAGAGCAGGACGGTTACGGCACCTTCCTGTTTGGGCAGCAGCCGCAACTGGTGTTCTGCTTCGCGCCGGCTCCCCAGGCCCGTCAGGCGGTCGACGCCGGACTGTTTGCGCGCGATCTCCAGCCGCTGTTGGTAGGCAGGAAGCTGCGCCGCGAACTGCTGCACTGCCTTGTCGCTTTCGCGGCGCATTTCCTGTGCAGTCTCGCGAAGCTTGCGCACCTGATCCTGCAGGCGGCGCCGGATCTCGGCAACGTTGTCTACGCGCGACAGTGAATCGAAGTCATCGGCCAGCCGGCTGAGATTGGTCTCATGACGCTCGCCATGACCCTTGAAGCTGCTGATAGCCTCGGCCACTGACGCCACCACATCCTTCAGAGCCGCGTCCCGCTCCTCGATCCCCGCGCGGTTGGAGTGATAGATCGCTTCCAACTGTCCGAGCGCGACCTTTCCTGCCTGGTCGATCGTCTGGGCCGCGGGGGCATCGTCCAGCAGTACCGTAAACTTATCACATTCTTCTTTGCACTGTCCGGACAGTTCGGGATTTACTGGCAACGCCGCCTGCGGCAGAGCTCTGGTTAGTTCCAGATAGGCCTTCCGCAAGGCCCGGAATTGAAGCAGCAAGCTCTCCGATTGCTCGATTTGTCTACGGATCGAGATCATTGGATGTTCTGATCAGACCATAGAAGATGGTAACAGATGACGATTTCGCCGGCATAGCGATTTTGAGCGATTTTGCGCAGTGCCTTTACACCGCTTCGTCCCGCTCGCCACCACCGAGCAACGTCGAGATCAGGCTGGCCGCGAGTTCCTTGGGGCAAACGCAATCGTCCTCGGGGCAAGGGTGAGATGCCTGTCGACGCTGCCACTCAAACTCGATAGTAACCGGCTCGAGCTCTTCCGAGATCCAAGTGCGCTTTCCGCCGGCCTGGGCGGGCTGGGGCGTCTGGACCTCAATATCCGCCAACACAAATTGGGAGCCATCCGATGGGACATCCACGGGGTTGGTGTCAGGTTCCACGATTTCCTTGCGCAGCTCCGGGTTGGTGATCAGGTGTTTTTCAACTATCTCCGCCAGCAGATCCAGGTAGTTGCAGTGCGGCTTGTACCCGGAGATGTAGGTCAACCCCATGTCGCGGAGCACGGCGGAGATGTTGCAGTACTTGAACTCCGTCGCCCCCCAACTGCGGTTGGAGAGCAGTTTCAACAGCGCCTTGCGATGAGCACTTTTGTTATACGGCCTCCCTTCCAGTTCGGCCCGCAACATATCGAAGTAGTCTGCGACCGTGGCGTTGACCTCACTTGCGGACCAAGACTTGCGCGCCGCGTCCGCGAGCGTTTCTGGATTCAAGGCCACGATCCGCTCCGCCAGGGCTGCATAATCCTCTCGCGCCGGGTGCCGGGGATCGGTGTCGCGGGCGTACAAGTAAGGGCCAAAGAAGGACGGTTGAACCGGCACTTCGGGATACAGCATTCTCGACTCTGCGGGTATTCGGTGAACCTTGACCGCGTCTGCGGCGAGGACATAGGTGTATGGAGATTGGTCTCGATGCCGGGGAAACGCGGAATCGTGGGCATACTCGGGACGCTCGCGGCGACCGTCCTCGAAGGTCGCGTCCTCATACCACCCGACAGGCAGCAGCGGTCCGCCCTTCCCGCTGCGTGATAAAAAGATCACCAGCCAGCCGCTTTTGTCCGTTGGTTTGGGTGGGGCGCCATGCGGCCCCATAGGGGGAATGTAGCCATAGTACCGTCCTTCGGGGCCAAACAGGAAGTTGAATCGCTCATACCAGCTCGTCGATTCGTTTGGCTCTCCAAAGTCGCCCGTGCATGCTTCGCCGTCGAACTTTGGTGCCCAGCCAATCTTGGCAAACAAGATCTTGTCGAACACTGGAACTCCTTTTCCTCGCGGTGCCCCTATCGGCTTGGGTGCTCACCACTGCCCACGTTGGACCATTCCTGCCCACCAGGGTATGATGAATCCCGAATGGCAGGAAAAGATGGGTTGCGAAAGGCGGGACCGGGCCTCCCGAAATGTCCGGAAAACATTGCCTCCGGCGAGACTGATTCGAGGAGGCTTTTGGCCACCGAGCCATGCCAAGTCCATGCGCCAGTATTTGATCTGCCCGCGGCATGGGGTCGTCATTGACGCGTACAGGCCAAACATGGCCGCCGGCACCTCAAACTCTCGCTCACTACGAATCCAAGACCAGCGATCAGGCATTGGAGATGCTAGTTCCGGAGTTGGACAGCGTGTCAAGAATAATCGCCATCGGATTGAACGACCCGTTCTGTGTGCCACTGGCCTCGAAGGCCGCCAGGAATTGATCCAAGGACTGGCTTGTGCTGCCCGCACTGCTGGTGCTCGAAGCGCTGCTTGAACTGCTGCTGGTGGTGGGATCGCTACCTGAATCAGCGGAGGGAGAGTGGATATGATAATGATGGTGGTGGCCACCGATCGCCTGTGCCAGATCCTGGATGTTGGGGAGTTGGCCGTTCTGCGAGGCATTGGTAAAGTCCGCCGCAAGCTGGTTAAGTCGACTCGCAGCTGTCGTATTACCGTCCGTTTGGGCAGTTTGGGCAGCCGTTTGCAGGTTGGTGGCGATTTGCTGTGCGACCTGCTGGTACTTGGTTGGGTCCGACTGTTGAAGCTGCTGGAGTGTGTTCAGCAACTGCGCGAACGGCGAAAGCTGGCCGTTGTCCGGCTGCAGCCCGACGGAAAACGAGTCGATGCCGTTTAGATTGTTCCCGGTCGTGTTGGTTGTCAAGCCGGTATCCTGGAGAGCGGTGCCGAGAGCCGACTGTCTATACCTGCTGAGATTGTTGATGAGAGCTATGCTCATGCTCGCCTCATCGGCATTTTTGCCTCCGCTTTCGAGATATCTTAATATTTCTTAAGATATTGAAAAGACAGGCTTCGAGGCATTTGCCATACTGTCGAGTTTCTGGAGAGGTCTCGAATTCTTGGCACCACCGCGATTGAGATAAGGCGAGGCGGAAGATTTCAGGTTGCGTCCTGAATAGCGCATGACGCTGCGGATGCAGGGTTTCTCCGGCAGCGCCCAGGTCTCCACGGTCTATTTCTCTTCCCTGCAACCCGACGCAGCGTCTGTGACTTACAACAACCGCCAGAGTACGGCCGAGCTACGCCGCATGCGGGCCACCACAGTCTGCACATGAGCTGGCGCGATCTGAGCCTGCCAGTCTCGCGCAATATCTCGCAAGCCGACTCGCAAGCCGACTCCTCATTAAGTTTCGAAGGATTTGGTATTATTTCCGCCCTGCGTGCCGATAAGAAAATCAGGCACCATGATTCGACCTATCTGGCTCAGTGCAGCGGTAACTCTGTGGTTGTATGCACAGCAGACCACTACAACCAAGCTCCAAGTCCAGATCCAACCGGAAGCGCACCTCGCCCCGCAACAGATCTCCCTGAGTTTCCGGGTTTCGCCGGATGGCTCTTCCGAGGTCACCAGGCAGACGGAATCCATTGCCGCCTGGGTGCGCGCCCTCCCCGGTCAGCGGATCCGGCTGCAAGCAAGAGTCTTATCCATGACCGGCCCCATCGGACCGATCTCTCCCACGGCGCTCGGCTGGAGCGGCGGGCTCATCCGCGCCAGTTCCGGCGCTCAGAACGCCACCTGCACTGCCGGCACATTCGACGGCGCGCAACCAGCGGATCTGATCTCCAACTGGACGCGTTTCGCCTCCCTGGCCTGCGCCGTAACGTTCTTCTTGATATCGCCCCGCACCCTTCCCCCGGGGTCCTACACCGGCACCGTCGACCTGGTTCTGCGCGCCGATTAAGATCGCGCTATGGTGCGTCCTGAAAGACGCGTTGTTCTTCCAGGTGCAAGTCCTGCCCGTGTAAGCGCCGGAGTGCCCGGTAGCAGATTCCAGCCGGGAGGAATGAGGTCATGGCCGAATTCATCTTCCAGGTGATCTCCTCCCCTCTCTTTCAGGAGCTTTCGACACTCCGCTCGGCGCGGTCGGATCTCTATCTTTGTATACCGACGTCTCCAACGTTCAGATCGACGAGTCCTGGTACTATTTGGGCGGAAAACACCCTTGGAGTCACAATCAGCAGGAAAAGTTCTAGGTCGCCCGTCGTACTGGAAGGACTAGCGTAATCTGCTTGCCCAGCCGATCATCAGGTAGGGCTTATGTCAGTGGACTGCATTGGCGGCGACCGCAGGGCGGACAGACGGTACGACTTCCGAATGGATGTCCGCTTCAGTTATGCGGAGCGGGGTGTCACCTACTTCGGTGCGGGAGTGACCATTGATCTGAGCGGAGGAGGCGTCCGTTTCCAGACCGATACACCGCCGCCGGTCGGGACAGAATCCGAACTGCGGATCGCCTGGCCCTTCTTGTTACAGGGTTCCTGCGCCTTAGAACTCGTGGTCTGGGGATCTATCCTTGGCACTCGTGAGGGCTGCACGGTTCTGAGAAAGAGCCGTTACGAATTTCGCACCCGCGGGGAAAGGTCGTTCTCAGAGTCGCAGAAGCGCCCGGAAGCCTACAGCATCACAGCGTAGCGTGATCGGCGGAAGGGCGCGGAGGATTCAGCCAGGGGAAACGCTGGGGACTGTACCAGACCCCGTACCGCGGTAACGTCTCCTGCTCCAGCACGCAAGAGCGAAGGCCCGACCAGCCCTCCACGCGAACGCCGCCCGCGCGTCGACGGACACAGAAGACGGAGCGCGCCCCGAACTCGGCTGCGAGGGCGGGGAGGCTCCAGCCAACCGGATTCAGGAGGCGGATGCCGCCCTGGCGGTCGACCACTACGGCCCATTCTGCGGCTGCGGCATCACCTGCAAGCGCTGTATCAAGAATTTCCTGTGCGTCGCGAAGAAAGACGTCCACACCAGACTCATCGGCAGGACGCTCCGGGTTTCCTGTTTATTTTTGCTGGGGGTTTGGCGGCAGGCTGGAGAGAATCCTCTTGACAAAGTCTGTGGTCTCGGGGATGTTCGGTATCCCACCGGCCTTGTCCACTCGGGACGGCCCGGCATTGTAGGCGCCTAAGGCGAGGGCGAGATTGCCGTTGTAGCGGCCTAGCAGTTCTTTCAAGATGCGAGCACCCACGTCGACGTTCTCCTTTGGATCGAACACGTCCTCCAAGTTGAACTGCGCGGCAGTGGCGGGCATGATTTGCATCAGACCGATGGCCCCTTTGGGGGACACCGCACAGGGACGAAAACCGGACTCCTGCTTGATGACGCTGCGGAGAAGGTCCGGCTGAAGCTCCTCGCGCCGTGCGGCGCCGGCGATCAACGACTCGAGTTGCGGTAGCGGCACCGGGTCGCAGTCGATCGGGCCGGGCGCATACACAATTGTCTCCTCAGCAGTGGGCGGCGGCAGCAGAAAGAAGGAACTTGACTTCTGTTGCGGCACCTGGGGCGGAAGGGACTGCCGTTGTGTTTCGACTGACGCCTGCATGAGCATCACCGACTGGCGTTGCGCCGCCGCTGCCTGCTCCATAGCGTGGCTGGCATCCGGTTTTTTGGACGGATCTGCGCCCAGAATGAGGCCGGACCCACCGGCCAGCCCGAGACAAACGTAAGAAATCACGTGAAATTGCATGAAAATACCCTAGAGAAGCAGGCCGCTACGACCGATATTCTCTGTAATGACGCACCGCCAAGTGTAAGATTCACTGGCGGAGGAAGGAGTAAGGCCGTGGAGATCAGCCCATTGTCCGGAACCAGCCTGATCGTGCCAGTCGATCCGACGCCCAAGTCGCAGCAGGAAGCGGCGACCCGCCAGATCGTCTCGGCCGTCCAGGCACTCAACAAATCAGAACTGTTTGGCGAGAATCGACAGCTGCAATTCACACGGGACGACGTTACGCACCGTGTGATTATCAAGATCGTGAACCGAAAAACGGGGGAAACAATCGACCAGATTCCCTCCGAGACCGTCCTGCGGATGGGTGCGGAGTTGCCGATGAACCAAGTTAAGGGAGCCTCGACACTGTGATGTGGAAAGAAGCTTATCTGGAAAGTCGCATCATGTCGGCGGACCCGCTCGAACTGGTTAGCCTCCTGTACCAGGGAGCGATCGATTCGGTGCGCGACGCGCGCAAATACCTTGCGCAGGAAGACATCCCGGCACGCGGGAAAGCCATCGCCAAAGCCACGGATATCCTGATTGAGTTGGAAGCTTCGCTGAACCACAAGGCCGGGGGGTCCATCAGTAGACGTCTGGCCGATATGTACCAATACATGACGTTGCGCCTGCTGGAGGCCAACATCCGGCGGGACGACGCGATCCTCGCCGAAGTCCAATCGTTGTTGGCCACGATGGCGGAAGCATGGAGAGGGATACAGAAGGCGCCGGAGCCGAAAGATGATCCGGCGGCCGAATTGGCAACTGCTCCCTTTCCCCCGGCAGCCTGGGGCGGAGCTTTCGAAGGGGAACGCGGCTCGGAATTCGCTGCGCATGGCTGGAACGCCTAGCCCTCAGTTGGCGTATTGAAGCCGGAGGCCAAGACTTTGGCCAGACCGAGCCCGCCGCCGGCGGACAAGCTCTGGGCGAACATCTCCTGCCCGTATTCCATGGCAGAGGACATCGATTGGTCGTCACCCGTGCCCAACCATCCACCTTCGGAGTCTCGCATACCCTTCAGCATCTGGCCGATGAGGAGCGCTTCGAACTGACGCGTAGCGTCCTTGACTCTTGCCGGATCGTCTTTCGGCCTTGCCGGCGATTGCGGGACGGACGAGGCAGCGGAAGAAATAGCGTCAATCATATACCCTCCTCAGATCACTTCCAGATCGGCTTCGAGCGCGCCGGCACTCTTGAGGCTCTGCAGGATCGCAATAATGTCCCGCGGGGTTGAGCCGATGGAGGCAAGTGCGCGGACCAACTCCTCCACCGTGGCACCCTGCTTGAGTACGATATTTCGCGTCTGCTCCTCCTTGGCCCCCACGTTGACCTGCGGCGTGACCTGCGTGGTTCCAGAGGCGAGGGCGTTGGGTTGAGTCACGTTGAGTGTGGTTTGAATCTCCACTGTGAGATTACCCTGCAGGATCGCGACGGGAGAGATGCGTACTTCCTTACCCAGCACAATCGTGCCCGTGCGCTCATTGACCACGATCTTGGCAGAACGATCAGCCTCTACGGTCAGGTTTTCCAATTCCGCTACGAATTCGGTAGATGATTTCTGGAGAGCGATTGGAATGGCCACGGATACGAGAGCCGCGTCATCGGCCCGAGCCACCGGACCGAAGCGCTTGTTAATAGCCTGGCTGATCCGCGCCGCGGTGGTGAAATCAGATTGATGTAGTTGCAGTCGCACGACCTGGCCGACGGCGGCGGAAGGGGAGGCGCGTTCCACGATCGCACCATTCGGAATCCGCCCGACCGTTGGATGGTTCACAATCTTGCTGTTCGCGGCGCCACCGGCGGTAAAACCGCCGATTACGATAGGGCCCTGGGCTACCGCGTACACTTGCCCGTCGGGGGCCTTCAGCCCCGTCATCAAAACCACGCCCCCTTGCAGGCTGGAGGAATCGCCCATTGCCGCCACCGTGCAGTCGATGTGTGACCCAGGGCGCGCATAGGGCGGCAGCACGGCAGTGATCATTACGGCAGCCGTATTCTTCACCTGGATAGCGGTCGCCGGAACCGTGATGCCCATACGTTCCAGCAGATTCGTCAAGCTCTGGGCGGAAAATAGCGTTTGACGGCGGTCGCCGGTCCCGGCCAGTCCCACCACTAGACCGTAACCCATCAACTGGTTGTCCCGCACGCCCTCAATCGACGTGAGTTCCTTCAGGCGGGTGGCCGCTGGAGCCAGCGTGACGAGGAGCAGAAATGAAGCCAATGCCTTTTTCATGAAGCCTCTCAGAAGGGTAGTAGCCCGAGCAGAATCCGGTAAAGAATGAACGGGCGGCGTATGGCATCACCGATAACGCCCTTGCCATTAACTTTGATTTCCATCTGCGCAATCTGGTCTGAGCGGATCAGGTTGCCCGGGCTGAGGTCCGCGGGCCGGACGACGCCGCGGACCGTCACGATCTGGCGCTCGGAATTCACCATGACGTCCTTCGTGCCCTCCAGCACCAGGTAGCCGTTGGGAAGAACGTGGGTCACGCGAGCGCTCAAGGTGGTGCTCAAAGACGTCTGGCGGCTGGTGCTGCCGCTACCGTTGAGCTGGGTATTCGTGCTGGCGTCGGCCAGGTTTTGCCACGGTCCGGTCTTATTTGTGATACCGCCGAGTGCGCTCACCGAAGCTTTTACGCTCGATTGGCGCGCGGTTTGTGTAGCTCCCTTGGCGACTGCCGAAGCCTGCTCCGCAACCAACACCGTTAACAGGTCGTCAACGTGCGCAGCCCGCACATCGGTAGCGAGGTCGGTGAGGCGGGACGCCGGCGACCACAGCGAGCCGGCCGAAGCCTGGTTTGCGGGGGCTGCCGGGTGCTGCGTCGCCTCGTGGATGTAGCGGTCGAGCGCAGAGGGTTCACCCACCTTGGGCTTTTTGGGCGCTGCGGCCCGAGCCGTCAGGCTGAGACACCCGGCGACAAGCAAGAGATAGAGAACGCGGAAGTTGTATGACTGCATGTTATTTCACCTGAGGCGCTCTGGCGAGCACGAGCGCCTTTCCTTTTCCGTTCACACGGGCCTGAAACAGGCGATTGGAATATTCATTCCGGATCGCGACCATGTCGCCGCTGCGTCCGGCGGTTTCTGCTTTTCCTGAAAACGAGAGGTGGGCAGCGCCACTGCGTACTTCCACATCCACCACGTCGCCGCGATTCACATCGAACGGCGCTGAAAGTTGCTCCAGATGGATCGGAGAGCCCGCGGGGACCGGGCGTAGAGGCAGGCGTCCGGCCACCTGCTCGACGGAGCGGGCGATTTTTGCCGGCAGCGGAAATCCCTGGGTGGTTTCGAGTCGGAGTTGTCGATTCTCCACCGGCTGGCCGGCCCGGAGGCTCTCTACTGCAACCACCTGAACAATCGTGGCGTGGACGGTCACGCGAGCCCAAATCGCGAAACGGCGGGCGTCGCCGTAAACAACGGAGCCGCGCCAGAGCACGGGCGCGGGTACACTGGCAGCCGCCGGCGTTCCGAGGCGACTTCTTGGGAATTCGATCCGGCCCCGCGGTACCTGGTTGCGGCTCATTTCCACAATTTCAATCGCGGCTTCAGGCGCGTTTAGAGAGGCGCGCATGACGTCCGCTACCGCGGCGCGTTCCAGCGGCTGCATCGTCCACTCGAAGCAGAGGTCCTCGGCTGTGGCCAGATGAATCGAATTTCTGCGGGCCAGAGACACCAATTCGGAAGCATGAATGATTCGCGGCGAGCCCGGCAACGGCGCGACAGCAACCGGCAATTGCGGAGGCAGCGCGCCGAACGCGGGAATCGCAACTGCCAGGTCGCGCGCGAGAATTCGCTCGCTCTCCACCTCGCGGCAGGCACGCTGCTCAGCGGGAGCGCAGGCAAGACCGGCGATGACCAAAGCGACGCACAGCTTCATCGGGAGAGGTTGTTGACCTGCTGATACATGTCGTCAGCGGCCTTTACCACCTTGGAATTCGCTTCGTAAGCGCGCTGCGCAACGATCAGGTTGATAAACTCTTCAACAATACTGACGTTGGACTGCTCGGTGTAGCCTTGCTGCAGGGATCCCAATCCTTCCTGTCCGCCCGGGTTGGCGAGTGTGGGCTCGCCGGACGCGTCAGTCGGCAGATACAAGTTGCGACCGATACTATTGAGGCCGGCCGGATTCGGGAAGCCGGCGATTTGGATCTGCCCTGCCTGCTGTGCCGTGGTCTGGCTCGCCTGCGTATAGCTGACGGTACCATCCGGGGCGATGGTGAGGTTCTGAGCATCAGCCGGAATGGTGATCTGCGGCTCAATCGGATCGCCGTCGGAGGTCACGATGTTTCCTTCCTTATCCAGGTGGAAAGAGCCGGCGCGGGTGTAGGCGAGGTCGCCGGTAGAGCGCCGCACCTGGAAGAAACCGCGGCCCTGAATCACCAGGTCCAGCGGATTGTCGGTTTCGGCAAAGTTGCCTTGTGTGAAGATGATCTCATTGGAGGAAGTGCGCGTACCCAGACCTACCTGCAGTCCCGTGGGGACGACGGTTTGCTGACCCGCGGCACTGCCCGGCTGTACCATGCTCTGGTAGAGCAGATCCTGAAACTGGGCGCGCCGCATCTTGAAGCCGGCGGTGTTGGCGTTGGCCAGATTGTTCGCGATGTTGTCCACGTTCAGTTGCTGCGCCGTCATGCCGCTGGCGGCGCTGTAGAGTGCTCGAATCATGAATTAGGCTCCTTGTGTTTCCAGTTGCAGAAGACGGTCGGCGAAGAACCGCTGGTAACCCCGGATGGGCGGTGCTTTCGCCGCCAGATCCGAATCGGGGGGGACGAATTGGACACTCTGTCGATCATTTTTTTACTCTCCAGATTCCCGGCCTTTGGCGCTATGAGCCGACGCGGGCCACTTCATCGATAGTCTTGCGGTTCATGTCAGCGCTGATGCCGATTGCTTTCTGCAGCATTTCGAACTGACGCATTGTCCCGACCAGCCGCATGGCAGCTTCGGCCACCGGGACGTTGGAGCTCTCGAGCTTGCCCTGTTGCAGCGTCGCCCCGGTAGCGGACACGGGTGGGTTGGTCGAGTCCGGGTTCTGAAAATAGGTGCCACCCAACTTCTTCAATGCGGCGGTGTTTTTAAAGTCCACCAAGCCGATCTGCCCCAGAGCCTGCCCATCCTGGCGCACCGTACCATCGGTTGTGATTTCAACCGGCTTGCTGGGCGTGACTTGGATAGGATTCCCATCGGCTCCGCGAATGGTGTAGCCGTCGGCGGTGGCCAGTTGCCCGGAAGGAGAAACCTGCAGGTTGCCGTTGCGGGTGTACAAGGGGCCTGAAGGTCCGTTGATCGCCAGGAATCCGTGCCCGGAGATGCCGACGTCCAACTGGCTGCCGGTAGGCAACAGGGTTCCCTGAGAGAAGTCCGTCCACTGGCGTTCCACGACGGGAAGGCTGAAGGACGCGTCACCTGTCATCGGATCCCGGCCTTCGGCAGAGGTGTACAAGCCGTAGAACTCGCTGTCGCTCTTGTATCCGCTGGTAGCAGCGTTGGCCAAGTTATTGGCGAGCAGGTCGAGTGATGCAAGGCGAGAGCGCAAGCCGCTTGCCGCGGCCACTGTTAGTGGGTCCATAAGAAGCTCCCCACGGGGTAGAGCAACTTCGTGGCCCAAGAATCATTTTGCAGAAACCCTAGAAAAGGCGTTAAAAGCCGCCGATGTTCCCGATATAGGCGGGTTTCGCCCCGTCAAGTTGTTGACGAAAAGCCGAGTTGTCAAAAGCCTAACACCAATTCACCGTCTCTATCCGTCTGAATTCATGAGGCCGAGCCTTTGGCTCCTCATCTGCTTTTCCACCGTGCGTGACCATTAGCGCTACGGCAACTGGTGCAGCCCCATCCAATTCCGCCTCGGTAATGATCGGGACGGGCAACTCGGGCGATGCCGCAGGCTCCAACGGATTCGCCGAACAGTTTCAGGGTTTCAACGCGGCCAGTCCGATTGCGGTTCCGCTAACACGTACAGTTAAGGTCACATCTATCGAGGCGGCCCGCGTCGGCGAGCAGACGTCCGGCGCTGCCGAACCGACCGACAATACAACCGGAGCCGCCATGCTGGCTGCTCTGCTGTTTGGCGTAACGGGCGCGGCGCCAACCGCGCTACCCATTAAACTCCGTTTCACCGTTGATTCGCTCCCACCGGTGAAGACGACCGATGGAACCGAAACGCCAGCCGAAAAAGCGCTGCTTCTCCCTGGGGTAATAGGCGCTCACGGAATAGGCACGCAATTGGAAGTGGCGGCGACGCAAGCCCAGCAGATGTCGGCCCCGCTACGGGAGCGCCTTCAGCCACAAGCCACCGCAGAAGCTCCCTCGACCGTGTCCCCGCCGACCGTGCCAGCCGAAGCCGGCTCCGAAGGCACAGAACTCGCTTTCGCCGTCCGCCTCAAACCCGGTCCGGCAATGCAGACCAACTCGGCCGCCTCGCCTCCTTCGCGCGAGGCTATTCCTCGCATCACGGCAGTAGCCACGCAATTCGAAGTGGCCGCGACGCAATCCCAGCAGACGTCGACCGCACTACGGGAGCGGGTTCAGCCGCAAGCTACCGCAGAAGCTCCCCCGACCGTGCCCCTGCCGACCGTGCCAGCCGAAGCCGACTCCGAAAGCACAGATCTCGCTTTCGCCACCCGCCCCAAACCCGATGCGGTAACGCAGACCAATTCGCCCGCCTCGCCTACTTCCGGCGAGGCTATTCCTCGCATCGCGGCAGTAGCCACGCAATTGGCAGTGGCCGCGACGCAATCCCAGCAGATGTCGGCCGCACTACGGGAGCGGGTTCAGCCGCAAGCTACCGCAGAAACTCCCTCGACCGTGCGCCTGCCGACCGTGCCAGCCGAAGCCGGCTCCGAAAGCACAGATCTCGCTTTCGCCGACCGCCTCAAACCCGGTCCGGCAACGCAGACCAACTCGCCCGCCTCGCCTACTTCCGGCGAGGCTATTCCTCGCATCACGGCGATAGCCGAACTTCGCCGCTCGGAACTGGACGATGGGCGGACCCAGAATACGGTTCTGCCGCCGGCCCTGCAGATGGCCAACCCGGCGGCTCAGACCTTCATCACCAGTGATGGACCTATTCCCCTGGTTCCGGCGGATAAGCCCTCCACTCCGGCCGCCTCAGAAACGCGCGCCATCGCGCCAGAGGCTGCCCCCGGCAAATCCACAGAACCGCTGAAGGAACTGTCGCTGCAAGTGGGCAATCAGAATCAGGAACGCGTCGAAGTGCGGATGGTAGAACGCGGCGGCGAACTGCACGTGGCTGTGCGGACCGGCAACACGGACCTGGCTCACGGCCTGCGCGAGGGGATCACAGATCTCGTGAGCCGCCTGCAGGAGACAGGCTTCCGCACGGACACGTGGCGCCCTGTCCACGCCGCAGCTTCGGTGAGCGCCGCCTCGAGCCCACAGCAGAGTGCGACCCAGTTCCGCAACCACAGTGATTCGCAGTCCAACCCCGGCTGGTCGCAACAACAACCTCGCGACCAGCGCGATCAACACCAGTCAAACCGGCCCAACTGGGTAGAGGAACTGGAAGGCAGCCTCACCCCCACGGGCGAACCGTTACCAGGAGACAAGTATGGCTTCATCCGTTAGCGCACTTACGGGCTCATCCGCCGCTACCGCGGGCGCGTCCCAATCGACATCCACAAGCGGTGCCACCACACCCACCACAGATATGTTTCTGCAATTGCTGGTGGCGCAGATCAAGAATCAGGACCCGCTGAATCCCACCGACGGCACCCAGTTTGTATCGCAACTGGCACAGTTCAGCGAGTTAGAGCAGGTAGTCGCGATTCGCGGGGACCTGGATTCGCAGATAGCCGCAGGCACGGCGGCCGGAACCTCCGGAACCTCCGCCACTGCCACCGGCACAACGGCTTAAGGCCGACCAAGGAGAAAGAAAATGTTTACAGCCTTTTCCACAGCCCTATCCGGCCTCTCGGCCAACGCCATCGCCGTTGATGCGATCGGCAACAATCTCGCCAACCTCAACACAGCGGGCTACAAAGCCACGGACCTCCAGTTCCACGACCTGATGTCGCAGGCACTCGGTGTCGGGACCGACAACAGCGACGTGGGACAAGGAGTCGGTCCGGCCAGCATGGTCCGCAACTTCAGCCAGGGTTCGATCCAGACCACTGGGGGCGCCTTCGACGCTGCCATACAGGGCGACGGATTCTTCGTGGTCCGTAACCAGGCCAACCAGACTCTATACACGCGCGCCGGGAACTTCGTTCTCGATGCACACGGAAACCTGGTGACGGCGACCGGAGAAGATGTGCAGGGATGGAGTGCGACCAACGGTGTGGTGAACGCCGGCGGTCCGGTCGCGAACATCAATGTCCCTATTGGCGCGATTATTCCCGCCACCGCCACCACCAATATGAGCATGGACGTGAATCTCGACTCACGGGCCGCCACTGGCACCGTGGTCACCGCTCCCCTTGAGGTGATTGATTCCCAAGGCGGCTCGCACGTGCTGACGGCCAGCTTCACCAAGACCGACGTCAACAAGTGGGACTATACGGTGACGGTTCCGGCGGCCGACCTGAAGGGCACCGGTACCAACAGCGTCGCCAAAGGTTCGCTGGTCTTCGACTCCAGCGGCCAGTTGACCACTCCCGCGGCGGGCGCCGATCCGTCGGTGAAGATCGCCGGTCTGGCTAACGGCGCAGCCGATATGACCATCGATTGGAATCTGTACAACGCCGCCGGCACGGGCCGCCTGACGCAGTTCGCGCAAACTTCAGGTCTTTCCACCTCCACTCAGGATGGTATTGCCGCGGGGCAGATCAGCAATGTCAGCATTACCGATGGAGGATTGGTGGTGGCAAAGTACTCCAATGGGCAGCAAGCTACGGTGGCGCAGTTGGCGGTGGCCTCGGTGCGCAATCCTGAAACGCTACAGGCGGTAGGCAACAATAATCTGCAGGCCACGGTGGATACCGCCCCGCCTGCCATCGGAACCTCCGACAGCGGCGGACGCGGCAAAGTGGTGGGCGGAGCGATCGAAGGGTCCACCGTCGATATCGCTACAGAGTTCACCAATTTGATCACGATGCAGCGCAGCTACCAGGCAAACTCGAAGGTCATCACCACAAGCGACCAAATGCTGCAGGACACGCTCAACATGAAGCAGTAAGGCCGGATAGCCAAGGAGATGGAAGCCATTCAACAGATGCTGGCGATGTGCCTGGTGCTGGGCCTGCTGGGGGGGGGCCTGTGGTGGCTGCGGCGTAAAGGAGTCGCCAAGTTCTCCCGCCCTGGTTTCGGCAAGAGCGAGCGCAGGATGCAGTTGATGGAGAAGCTGTCACTTGCGCCCGGCCACTCGCTGCACCTGGTCCGGGTCGGCGACCGCACGCTTCTGGTTGCGTCGTCGCCAGGCAGTTGCGCCCTGCTCGAAGCATCGATTGGCGATGGACTCCCGCGAGGACAGGAGCCGGTGCGATGAAATACGGCTGCGCCCTGATCCTCTCTGCGCTGCCGGCTTTGGGCGCCACATCGCAGGCGCCCACCTCCCTCTTTGGGGTGACCATGAACCCGGGTAACGGCTCCCTCTCCGTGCCGTTACAGATCGTCATCCTCTTGACGCTGCTGACGTTGCTGCCGGCCGTCGTGATGTCGATCACGCCGTTTTTGCGCATTGTGATCGTGCTGCACTTCCTGCGGCAGGCGCTCGGAACCCAAACGGTGCCCAGCAACCAGGTGATGTTGGGGATGTCCCTATTCCTGACGATGCTGATCATGCAACCTGTTGCGGTGGACATGTACCACCAGGGATGGGAGCCCCTGCAAAAGAACGAAATCTCTTCGGAGCAGGCCTTTGACGCGGCTGCGAAACCGCTTAAGACGTTCCTGCAGCACTATGCCCGTGAGAAGGATGTGAAGCTTTTCGTTGAGATTTCGCACGCCGCCGCACCCAGAACGCCCGCGGATCTGGAACTGCGGATACTCATTCCCGCTTACATCCTCTCCGAACTGAAGGCGGGCTTTCAAATCGGGGCGGTTTTGTTCATGCCGTTCCTGATCATCGACCTTGTAGTGGCGTCGGTAACGCTATCGATCGGAATGATCCAGCTACCGCCGGTGATGATCTCCGCGCCGTTCAAGATTCTCCTCTTCGTCCTGGCCGACGGATGGAATCTGGTGATCGGCTCGTTGTTGAAAGGATTCTACGCATGACTCCGGAATTTGTGATTCAGATTATTCGCGAGGCTTTGATGACAGCCTTCTGGCTCAGCGCGCCGCTGCTCGCAGTGGGGTTCATTGCCGGTATTGTGATCAGCCTGGTGCAGATTGTGACCTCCATTCAGGATTCCGCATTTAGCACCATCCCGCGCCTTGCCGTATTCCTGGCGACCTTCATCCTTTCTCTACCGTGGATGCTGCAGAAGATGACATCCTACACGGTCCTGATCCTCGGAGACCTCGGCCGATATGGGCGGTAGCCTGGTCCTCACCACGTCGACCCTACTCGGTTTTCTGCTAACGTTGGCCCGCGTCGCCGGCGCGTTCATCTTTGTGCCGATGCCAGGCCTCAGGACCGGCTTCGACCTAGCCCGCACCGCGCTGACGGTCAGCATCACGATCGCCTTATTCGCGCAGTGGCCTAAAGTGCCCGCCGATACCTCCATCGGTGTCGTAGCGGCGTGGATGATTGCCGAAGCCGGACTCGGCATCGGCATCGGGTTGGCCGTCGCCTTTGTGACGGAAGCGTTTGGCGTCGGCGCGCAGATTATGGGACTCCAGGCAGGTTACGCATATGCCTCCACCATCGACCCGAGCACCCAGGCGGACTCTGGCATTCTCGTGATCTTCGCGCAGTTGGCGTCCGGGTTGCTGTTCTTCACTCTCGGGCTGGATCGCGAAGTTCTACGCATCTTCGCCCACAGTCTGGAAGTGATGCCTCCGGGCTCGATCGTGATTTCCCGAGGCGCCGGCGAACATCTTCTTTCGCTCGGCGCCACCATGTTTTCCACAGGTCTTCGACTCGCCCTGCCGGTCGTGGCGATTCTGGTGATGGTTGACGTCTCGCTGGCGCTGTTGGGCCGCATCAATTCGCAGTTACAACTACTGACGGTGGCGTTTCCGATCAAGATGATGGTAGGGCTTTTCGTATTGAGCTGGGTGGCGATCTTGCTGCCTACGCTGTTCCGCGCCGACGCCGCAATCACACTGACCGCCATCAGAAGCATGGTGGGGCGGTAACCGGCATGGCGGACAAGAGCCAACAAACAGAACAACCCACACAACGACGCCTGAACAAGGCGCGCGAAGAGGGTCAGTTCGCAACGGCGCGGCTCTTCGTCGGCGCGCTGCAGTTTCTCACGTTTGTTGGTCTGCTCCACTCTTGGGGCGGGCAGTGGGTCAGCGCAATGCACCGCAGCATGGCGCTGCTCCTGCAGCATGGACTTGGACCGCGACTGGAACCCGGCCAGGTGATCGCGCTCAGCCTCGACTTCCTGAAGCAGGCGCTGATCCCGCTGGGGCTGGGAGGCGGCATGATCATGCTGATGACTTTGGCTGCGCAATTGTTGGTTACGCGCTTCGGCGTCAGTCTCAAAAAGCTCTCGCCCGATCTCAAACGGCTGAATCCGCTTTCCAAACTTCGCCAGTTGCCCAAAGAGAACATCCCCGCACTGATTCAAGCGGCGATCATGCTGCCCGTCTTCGGCGCCGCTGTCTACTACCTGGTGCGGGACGATTTTGAGGGCTTTCTTTCCCTACCCCTTAAGAGCGTGACTGCCGGCGCGGCGCACGTCGGTACATCGCTGGAGATGTTGTTGTGGAAGGCATCGTTGCTGTTTATGGTGTTCGGCGCGGTGGATTTGTTCCGGCAGAAGCAGCGATACCAGAAGGATCTCAAGATGAGCAAGCAGGAGGTCCGCGACGAGAACAAAGAACTCGAAGGCAACCCGCTGATGAAATCGCGCATCCGGCGCCTGCGACGCGACATGGCCCGGCGGCGCATGATGCATGAAGTACCCGCGGCCACGGCGGTGATCGTGAATCCCACGCATTTTGCGGTGGCGCTGAAGTACGATGTGAACTCGGCGGGCGCGCCGCGAGTGGTGGCGAAAGGCAAGAACTACCTGGCCCTGCGGATCCGACAGAGGGCAATCGAAAATCAGGTACCTCTAATCGAGAATCCGCCGCTGGCGCAGGCGCTCTACAAATCCGTTGATGTCGGGCAGGAAATTCCGGCGCATTTTTACCGCGCCGTGGCGGAAGTTCTCGCCTACATCTTCAAGTTAATGAACGGCAGGCTACCTGCATAAGGGTACGGGGACGAAGGAGACGACTTTGGCACAGGCGAAATCAAGCGTAGCGGTGGCGAACTGGAAAGACTTCCCGGGAATGCTCGGAGCGAACTGGCGCGACATCGCCGTGCCCATGGCTGTGCTCGGCATTGTCATCGCATTGATCACGCCGCTGCCGGGTTTCGTGCTCGACATCCTGATCGTCACCGACATAATGATGTCCGTGGTGGTGATGATGGTGGCGCTGTACATTCAACGGCCGGTGGATTTCAGCTTGTTCCCCACCACGCTATTGCTGTTGACGCTCTTCCGCCTCTCGCTCAACATATCCTCCACCCGGCTGATCCTAATGAACGGAAATGTCGGCACCTCCGCTGCCGGAGAGGTAATCCAGGCTTTCGGCAATTTCGTGGTGGGCGGCAATTACATCATCGGTGTGGTCATCTTTCTGGTTCTGATTGCCATCCAGTACGTGGTCATCAATCATGGCGCGGTGCGCATTTCCGAAGTCACGGCGCGCTTCACACTCGATGCGCTGCCCGGCAAGCAGATGTCGATCGATTCCGACCTCAGCTCCGGTCTGATCGACGAGACCGAAGCGCGCCGCCGCCGCAAGCAATTGGTCAACGAATCCGAGTTCTACGGCGCAATGGACGGCGCATCCCGCTTCACTCAACGCGACGCGGTAGCCGCCATCATCATCACCGCCATTAACATTATTGCGGGCTTCCTGATCGGCGTGCTGCAGCACGGAATGGACTTGCGCCACGCGATCGAAACCTACACCGTTCTGACCATTGGCGATGGTCTAGTGACCGTCATCCCCGCACTGATGATCTCGATATCGGGCGCTTTGATCGTCACCCGCGCCAGTTCTGACGAAAAGCTGGGCGCGGACTTCGCCAAGCAGCTATTCGGCAGTCACCAGCCGCTGCTCCTGGCCAGTGGCGTTCTCATCGTGCTGTCGGCGTTTCCGGGCATGCCTGTGCTTCCTTTTCTGATCATGGGTTCGGGTCTGGGCGTGGCGGGCTGGAGGATGCGCAAGAAGAAGGCCGCCGGAGAACGCGCGGTCGCCTCCGCCAAGCCGGCGGCATCGAAAGAGAACCTGGAGGCGTTGTTGCGAGTGGAGCCGATAGTCGTGGAAATGGGTATAGGGCTGGTCAAGTACGTTGGTGGCGGCCAGGATTCGCCCCTCATCAAGCGGGTCTCCGGCATCCGGCGGCAGTTGGCCAGCGACATAGGGTTTCTGCTCGGGCCCGTCCGCCTTGTAGATAACATATCGCTGAAGCCGAACGAATATTCGATTTCACTTAAGGGCGCGGCTATCACCCGTTACGAACTGCCACCCGGCTGTGAGTTGGCCATCCCGGTCGGCAAGGCCGAAGCGCCGGTTGGAGGCAAGCAGACGCGAGATCCCGCATTCGGAATGACCGGTTGGTGGCTGCCGGCCGACCAGGCGGAACGGGCGCGCCGTAGCGGCTTCACCGTCGTCGATCCAGTCAGCGTGCTGGGCACGCATCTGGCGGAAGTGGTCCGCCGTTACGCGCACGAACTTTTCTCCCGGCAGGACGCCAAAAAGCTGTTGGACCGAGTGACGATCGAGAATCCGAAGGTCGTGGAAGACCTGGTCCCAAAACTGCTCTCCCTGGCGGCAGTGCAACGCGTACTGCAGAACCTCTTGCGGGAACGGGTGTCCATTCGTGACGCCGTCAGCATCCTGGAAGCGCTAGGCGAAGCCGCCGTGACAACTCGGAATGCAGTGCTGTTAACCGAGTATGTACGCCAGGCGATCCGGCGCACTGTCGTGAAACCGTACCTGAACGCAGGCGGAGACCTGCCCGCCTATCTGCTCGACCCGGCGTTGGAGCAGGTGGTCGAATCGGCTCTGGAACACGGCGAGCAAAACAGCCATCTCACTCTTTCGCCACCCGCGATCCGCGACCTGCTGCAGCGCATCGCTCTGAAAGTCGGAGCGCCGGAAGCCCCGGTAGCCGTAGTGGCGAGTTCCGGCTCGCGGTACTTCCTGCGCCAACTGGTCGAGCCCACCCTGCGCAACCTCTACTTCCTTTCTCATAACGAGATTCCGATGGAAACCAAGATTCTATCCCTGGGGGTCATTCAGTAAGCCATGTCCGTCAACGCAGCCAATCAAAAGCTGTTCGTGAAATCCTACTTCGCCTCGTCGGTGGGTGAAGGCATGGCGCAGGCGCGCACGGACCTGGGTCCGGACGCCCTGCTGTTGAATACACGCGAGTCGCCTCCGGAAGCTCGCCATCTGGGCGATTACGAGGTGGTCTTCGGCGTGGCATCGGGCGTGCGCAAGCCACCGCCCACGACGAGCGGCGATGCGGTGGAAGACTTGCGCCAGCGCATTGACAAGGTTCGCGAACTTGTGACTCGGATGGCGAAGCCTAGCCAGCCGCCCGCCAACGGCACAGACCTCCTCGAGGAATCGCTGGTCGACGCCGGAGTAGACCTGGAGATGGCGCACGAGATCAGTGAAAGTGCCCGGCAGCGGGCCAGCGCGCGTACCCCGCTGCAAATGGGCCGGCGGCGCCCCGCGGAACCGGATCCCGACACCATGTTCAGTGCAGCACTGGAGGAAATCAGCAGCCGTTTCGAAGTGGCGCCGAAGCTGGAGCGCATCACCGCGTTCGTCGGCCCTCCGGGCTCCGGCAAGACCTCCAGTATCGTAAAACTTGCGGTCGCTCACGGTTTGGCGGCTGGCCGGCCGGTTTACCTGCTCTCAGCCGATCACTACCGCATCGCCGCCGTGGAACAGATGCGGACCTACGCCGCGATTCTCGGAGTTCCCTTCCAGGCCTGCGAAACCACCGTCGCGCTCTCCCACGCCATCAATGCGGCGCCGGATAACGCGCTGCTTCTTGTGGACACGCCGGGATACAGCCGCGCAGCACTGGAAGAATCGGCCGGCGACCTGGCCGCGTTCCTCAGCGGGCGTCAAGACGTTGACACCCACCTGGTTTTGACGGCGTCGACGCGGCCTCTGGATCAGCGGCGCATGGCAGACAGCTTCGAGATATTCCGCCCGTCCAAGCTACTGTTCACTCGACTCGATGACACGGACGCTTACGGATCAATGTTTTGCGAGGCAGCGCGGCGAAAACTGCCGCTTTCGTTCGTGGCGGCCGGCCAATTGATACCCGAAGACCTCGCTGCCGCCACCAAACAGCTGATCACCGATTCTCTGGTACACGAATTGCCCAAAGTATTGCGGGGAGTGGCCTGAGATCGGCATGCCAATCGGTCAACTCGCATATGGTCCCGAGTACGATGAAGACGCAGGGCAGCGGCGCGAAGCCCTCGTACTCCAGCATCTGCCGCAAGTCCGGGTGATTGCCAGGCAAATCCACGACCGCTTGCCGGACAGTGTGTGCCTGGATGACCTGGTGTCCACGGGCGTCGTCGGCCTCCTCGCGGCCGTCGACAATTTCGATCCCTCTTACAACGTGCAACTGAACACCTACGCGGAGCGGCGCATCCGTGGTGCCATCATGGACAGCCTGCGCGAACTGGACTGGGCTCCGCGTGAAACCCGCAAACGTTCCAAGATGATTGAGGCTGCGATTCACCGGGCGAAACAACGCTGGGGGCGGGAGCCCTCCGAAGAAGAGATCGTCTCCGAACTGGGTGTCACACTCGATCAGTACCATCAATGGCTCAATGACGGAAATGGAGTTGACCTGCGGCGGCTGGAGTCGTCCGGCAACGACGACCAGCCCGACCTCCTGAAATTCATCTCGGACGACGACGAGCGCCTGCCGTCACGCGTGTTCGAGCGTTCGGAACTCGAGCGTATACTGACCCTCGCGATCGAGCGGATGCCGAAGATCGAACGCACGGTCCTGCACTTGTACTACTTCGAAGAACTCACTCTTCGCGAAATCGCGACCGTGGTGGGTGTTCATCTTTCCCGCGTGGCACAGTTGCGGGTCCAGGCCGTTTTACGGCTTCGCAGCCACCTGGACAAGGTGTGGACCTCCGTGCCAAGGAGCAAGCATTGAAACCGATTCTTAGTGTCTGGTTGGCCAATCTCGCATCAGTGATTGAAAGCCTGACTGGCGCCCGACCGCATATTCAGCCCGCTGTCTCTATCGACGCAAACTCGGTGCCATCGGAGCTTTTCTGGTGGGAGCAGGCTCTCAGCGTCGCTGAGGTGTCCGTCTGGATCGGCGCCGAATCGTCCGTGCGTCAGGCGCTGGGATACGCCGCCTCAAGTGCTGTGGCAATCGGTGATCCGGGTGGGCGGAATACTGAGCAGAGCTACCAGGCGCTGCTGCAGCGTTCCTGGCAAGGCGTGGAAGGCGCTGTTGACGGCGGCCGTTCGACCACTCCGCCGCCGGATGCGCAACTGATGCGTATCCCGGTCGAGATACCCGGCACGGGTGCCATTCAGCTGTTTACCGCATGCCACGAGGGGCTCAAGGAGACCCGAAACGCAGAACCCGGCCGGCCGCCGCGGGTGCACACAGGCACAACCCTCGACCTCCTGCTAGACACGGAAATCCCGCTTACCGTGCGCTTTGGCAGCACGCGGATGCTGTTGCAGGATATCGTGCGATTGAGCCCTGGCTCGGTTGTCGAACTGAATCGCGGTATGGATGAACCGGTCGATATCGTGG
>OBLW0100000893.1_pt1 | contig 25766 bp, 21 predicted proteins | sample 1520161 | NCBI WGS metagenome assembly OBLW01 (sample SAMEA3539309, study PRJEB22396) | soil metagenome | biome: tundra; feature: field; material: soil | place: USA | collected 2010-05 | depth 0.15 m | reverse complement strand
GCTGGTCTGAAATTCCCGCCGCCTTCAACATCGATGGTTGCTCAGAGGTTCCCTAGACTTTTTCCAATAGTGCAGCGAAGAAACCGTCGCAGGGATGGATGCCGGGGATCGTTCGCAGATACGGGCCGCGCGCGAGCGAGGCTGCGTCGGGCCAGGGTAGCTCTCCGGCGGTTTTCAGGCGGTCGAGTTCGGAGTGGCAGTCGAGCAGGTGAAAAGAAGAATTCTCCGCCAAGGCTTGCTCGATGACGTTTTCATTTTCTTCTTTTTCCAGCGAACAAGTGGAGTAGAGGAGTCGTCCTCCGGGTGCGACCTGGGCCAGGGCGGAGCGAACGATTGCGAGCTGGCGCTGTGCCAAGTCTGCGAGATCGGCGGGCGTGAGTCGCCATTTGATTTCGGGATTGCGGGCCAGTGTGCCGGTGCCAGAGCAGGGGACGTCGGCGAGAACGCGGTCGAACTGCTGTTTTACCGGCAGATGCTGAGCGTCGGCGGTGACGATTTCGATTCGCGCGAGGGATTGCGAGGAATGCTGGTGCAACAGTTTTTGCAGTAGGCGTGCGCGATGAGGATGAAGTTCGACGGCGAGGATGGCCGCTTCGGGATTGTGGTCGGCAATGGCTAATGTCTTGCCGCCGGGGGCGGCACAGCAGTCGAGAATGCGGGTCCCGCGGCCGACCAGGGCGGCGACGAGTTGCGAGGCTTCGTCCTGAATGACGATTTGGCCGGTGCGGAAGGGCTGGGTTTTCGTGACGTCTCCCGCTTGCACGCGGCGGGCAGAGGCGAGCAGGCCGCCGGGACTGAGTGCAATCTCTTCCCGATTGAGCTGCTCTTCTGCTGTTGGTGTGCGAAGGCGAATTGCAGTCGTTGGAATTGCCTGATTGTATTGGCAGATCTGGTGAGCGGCGGAAAGACCGTATTCGTGGCCCCAGCGCTCGACCAGCCACGGCGGATGCGCGAAGGAGCGAGCCAGAGTCTCGGCCGAGGCAGGTTCGACTTGGCCGGGTGTTCCGCGGCTCAGAGGCACTGCTGAGAGCTTTCGAAGGATTGCATTCACGAATGGAGCAGCCGATCGCTTGCGAGCGCGTTTCACTAATTCGACACTTTCGTGGAGAGCCGCGCGCTGCGGGATACGATCGAGCCAGACGAATTGGTAGATAGCAAGGCGCAGGGCAATGAGAATTTCGAGATCGAGTTTGGCCAGCCGCTGCGAGGATGCTGTGGCAATGTCGGCGTCAAGGCGCGAACGCCAACGGAGAACTCCCATGACGAGTTCGGTCGCGAGGGCGTGATCGGGAGTGGAGAGGCGCTCGTGCGCTGGGGAATGCAGAAGGTCTGAAGCGTACGACGATTCGCGCTCGACACTGAGAAGAATGTCGAAGGCGGCGGCGCGGGCGGGCGAGACGGGCATTGCTTCAAGATTGTAGGCGGGAAAGAAAAAACTAACCACAGAGGACGCGGAGGACACAGAGTTCAAACATAAGTGTTCGGCGTTCTTAGCGGGCACCAGTGAGACGAGATCAGGCCAGGGGCTAAAGCCCTGGGAATTCTCACCCTAGCGGCACGGCTGAAGCCGTGCCCTTCCCGTGCCAAACACCTTTCTCCCCAAGCACATTCTTAGATCAGAGGACTCCGAGTTTTTCTCCTGGTTGGGGGCGATAGCCATGGATGAAATCGCGGGCGAGCGCACGCTTCTTTCCTTCCAGCTGAATTTCCAGGAGTTCGAGCGAGCTGTTTTGGGCGCAACCGACTAAGAGGCGGTCGGAAAGGATATGCAGTGCGGCGGGAGGCGCGGCAACGGTGGTGGGACGCGCTTTTATGATTTGCAAAGTCTTGCCGCGGAATTTTGTGTGAGCGCCGGGCCAGGGCTGGAAGCCACGGATGCGGTTGAAGACCTCAGAAGCAGAGCGAGAGAAGTCCACGAGCCCGTCTTCTTTCTTCAAGATGGGAGCGAGGGTTGCTCGCGCATTGTCTTGGGGGCGGGGATGAACGGAACCAGCCTCAAGGCGGTGGAGGGTTTCGACGACGAGATCTGCCCCAATGGAGGCGAGGGGCGGAGCTAGCGTCTCGGCGGTGTCGTCTGGACCGATAGGCAGTTCTTGTTGTTGGAGGATATCTCCCGTATCAAGGCCGGCGTCGATACGCATGGTGGTGACGCCGGTGACGGTTTCGCCGTTGGCGATGGCCCATTGAATCGGCGCGGCGCCGCGGTATTTCGGCAGCAGCGAGGCATGGAGATTGAGGTTGCCGAGTGGAGGGAGATCGAGCATCCACTGCGGAATGATCCGCCCGTAGCCAACGACAATGATGGCGTCGGGCTTCAGCGTGGTGAGTTGGGCGCGGAATTCGTCGTTGGTCTTGATGCGGTCAGGCTGCGTGACCGGCAGATTCAGTCGCAGCGCCGACTCTTTGACCGGCGAGGCAACGAGTTCGAGGCCGCGTCCCTTGGGACGATCGGGCTGAGTTACGACGAGATGAATGCGGAACCCGGCTTCGACGAGCTTCTCGAGTGTGGGGACGGCGAAGCGCGGCGTGCCGCAGAAAACGAGAGATAGCGATTGAGTCATTGAGTCAGTGAGTGATTGGGTTGTTGCGCGATCAAGTCGAATTTCAATGGCTCAATGACTCAATCACTCAATCTCTTAATTTCTACCATTCTCCGGCTTTCATCAGTTTGCGGATTTTGCGTTTCATCAGGTCGCGCTTGAGGGCGCTGATGTGGCTGATGTAGAGCTTGCCGTTGAGGTGATCGGTCTCGTGCAGGAAGGCACGGGCCAGGAGTTCTTCCCCGGCTTTTTCATAGAACTTGCCATGAACGTCCTGGGCGCGAACCGTGACTTTGTTGGGGCGAGATACGTTCTCGCGAAAATCGGGGATGCTGAGGCATCCTTCGCTCTGGGAGTGGCGGCCCTCGGTATGAATAATTTCGGGATTGATGAGGACGAGTTTGGCGCCGGGATCCTCCTTGAAGGTGACGTCGATGACGGCGATGCGGCGGCCGATGCCGATTTGCGGGGCGGCGAGGCCGACGCCGTGGGCGGCATACATTGACTCGAACATGTCTTCGATGAGCTTTTGCAGCTCTTCGTCGAAGACAGTGACGGCTTCTGAGGGTTTATCGAGAACCGGGTTGCCGAATTTAACGATGGGATAGATCATCAGAAGTTTTTCAGCTGTTGGCAGTAGCCCTGGAAGTTTCTTAGAGTCTCGAGCATGGAATCGCCGCCGAATTTTTCCAAAGCAGAGCGGGCGAGGGTAAGGGCGACCATAGCTTCCGCAGCTACTCCCGCAGCGGGAACGACGCAAACGTCGGAGCGCTCGTACGCGGCTTTGACCGGTTCTCGCGTAGAAAAATCGACAGACTGAAGCGGCCGACGAAGCGTAGAAATTGGTTTTAAGTAACCGCGAACGCGAATCTCTTGTCCGTTCGAGACGCCGCCTTCAATGCCACCGGCGTTGTTACGGGTACGGGAGAAAGCGGTGTAACCGGAATCGGCGGTGTAACCGATTTCGTCGTGCACGGCGGAACCAGCAGCAAACGCCGCGGCGACGCCCGCGCCAATCTCCACGGCCTTGACGGCTTGCAGTGACATGACCGCGGCGGCGAGCAAGGCATCGAGACGCTCGTCCCACTGCACGTAAGTGCCAAGGCCGGGAGGAACCTGGTGAGCGACGACTTCAAAAACTCCGCCGAGCGAGTCTCCGGTCCGGAGAACTTTATCGACCTCGTCCTTCATGCGCTGCTCAGTCTCAGGGTCGGCGCAGTTAAGCAGAACTTCCTCGCGATCGTGGAGCGCCCGAATTTGTTCCCAGGACACTTCGTCGGAAAGAGTAACGCTGCCGGTCGTGATTACGTGACTGAGGACTTCGATGCCGAGATCGCGCAAGAAAAGTTTGGCAATTGCGCCCAGGGCCACGCGGGCCGCCGATTCGCGGGCGGAGGCGCGCTCGAGCACGTAGCGGGCCTCGGGGAAGTTGTATTTCAAGGCTCCGGCGAGGTCGGCGTGGCCAGGACGGGGAGAGGCAACGCGCTTGTGCTTTGCGGGATCGCCCTCAGCGACCGGCAAGGATTCCTGCCAGTTTTTCCAGTCGCGATTCTCAAGTTGGACGGAGATCGGTGAGCCGATCGTCATGCCCTGGCGCACGCCGGAAAGAATGTGGGCAGTGTCGCGCTCAATCTTCATGCGGCCCCCACGGCCGTAGCCCTGTTGGCGACGCCAGAGTTCCCGGTCGAGAAAGGCCTGGTCAATTTTCAATCCGGCGGGCATGCCGGAAAGAAAGGCGACCAGGGCTTCGCCGTGGGACTCACCCGCAGTGAGATAGCGCAGCATAAATTTTCGATTGTACCTGATGCGAGGTGAGATCGGGCTTCGGAGGTGTCAATTCGGGATCGTCCAAGGTAAAGAAAAGGCACGCCAGACTTGATTTTCCCAAGGCAAATGGCCGGACCAGCGGTTACAATGAGGCAACGACCTATCCGTCTGGGTTCGCACCGAACCCGCGCCGCATCGCAAATCTCTCTGGCCGCTGTTAAGGAGTTGCCCTGTGTGCCCCCACGCACAGATACAACGCGACGAAATGTTTGGCAGCAAAGAGATTCGCTGCCTTCTCGTGCACGACCATATCCTGCTGCGCCAGGGATTGCGGCGTTTGCTGGAAGATGAGCCGGACTTGGACGTGGTGGCGGAGGCAGGGAACGCTGCCGAAGCGCTGCGCAAGGTATTCGAGCTCCGGCCCGAGATCGTGATCACCGATGCGCACATCTTCGAGTGCGCGGCCGATCAGACGGAGTGGCTGATTCAGCAAGAGTCTCCCTACAGCAAAGTGTTGTTCCTGACGATGCACGAGGGCGGTGACCTACTGCGAACCGACGCGACCAGTTGCGTGGTACGCCAGACCTCCGCGCAAGAGTTGGTTGAGATGGTGAGGAGAACGCACGCCGCCCAAAAGCTGGTGGTACGAGAGATTCCAGAACGACGCCGAACAGAATGGGTCCCGGAGGATTTACTTCCGCGAAAGCGTGTTTTGACAGCACGAGAGCGCGAAGTGTTGAAGTTGCTGGCCGAGGGGCGGACCGTGCGCTCTGCCGCTGACGTTTTAGGACTCAGCATGAAGACCGTGGATGCACACAAGTTCAATTTGATGCGGAAGCTGGGCATTCACAATAAGGCAGAATTGGTGATGTGGGCGATTCAGAAGAGAGTCGTCAAGCTGCCGGCGAATTTCTAGTTTGATCGGATCGGTGCCGTCCCTGCGGGACTCGCTTCGTTGTTACCGACTTCACCCGGCACTGCCGTGCCGGGCTTTCCCATTCCGCCGCCCTTCGACTTCGCTCACGACAGGCTTTCGCGGCTGCAGTTTGGCGGATCTAATCTCCATCTTGAACACACCACTCGCCGGACTAAACTCCACGAACAACACAAATCCCCATCTAGTGATGAACCGCGGCCGCGGCGAGTTCGGCGAGGCTTGAGACGGTGAGATCGGGCTTGGCCTCTGCGGCTTTGACGGCGCCGACGCCGGGTCGAGCCGAGGGGCGATTCACCCATACGGTGGCGAGACCGAGCGCCTGCGCAGGGATCACGTCGTGATAAATACTTTGGCCTACGTGCAGGACGCGATGGGCGGGAGTGTTAATGCGACTTAGGGCCAACTCGAAGAGTTTTAACGAAGGTTTGTAGGCCTGAGCTTGTTGCGCGGTGATGACCTCATCGAAGGCGACGCCGAGTTGAGGGCGCGTGAGAGCGAAGAGATCGTCGTCAACGTTGGAGAGAATGGCCAGGCGAAAGCGGGTCTTGAGCTGACGAAGAGCGGCGACCGTATCGGGCCAGGGCTTCCAACTCGCAAGAGAGTCGGGCAGTGAGCGCACTTCTTCTGGGGTGGGATCGAAGTGAAGCTCAGAGGCAAACTGGCGAACCACCGACTGCAGGACCTCTCGATAGCGAAGAAATGCGCCGTGTTCGGCGCGCCGCTCAAAATCTCCGTAGAGTTTGAGAAGAGTGGCGTCGTCCATCTCCTGATTGTGAGCGGAGAGAATACGCCGCAGCGCTGAGATAATTCCCGCTTCCCAGTTGATCAGGGTTCCATAGCAATCGAAGGTAAGAACTTCGAAGCGAGAAAAGTCGAGCATGGCAGCAATCCTGTTTTGCGAAGCAATTGAGTCTAGGTGGAGTTCACCCCCAGAACAGGGCTGGGGGGAAATAGAAACGATCGTCAAAAGTTTATGGTGTCAATTCGAGCGGTTGCGACAACTCGAAGCTGACGGCGGACTCGGCGGGCAGAACGATTTCCTTGCTCCCGGTCAGTGCAGCGCCACCGGCGCCAGCGCCTCCACCAGCCGCCAAGCCGATCGCGGCACCTTTACCACCGCCCGCAAGGCCGCCAATCAGCCCGCCGAGCGCCGCGCCTCCGCCGGCTAGAACCGCGGTACGTTTGCCTTTGCCTTTTTGAGAAAAAGTTTTCACAGAGGCCTGGACCGGAGTATTCGCGCCGTTCAGGTCGATGGAGTCGAGGCGGAGGGTGAGAACCGCGCCGCCCGCGAACTTGCCCAAAGCCTTCGCATCGGTGACGGTGCCGCTGACGTTTGCGCCTTGCCGAATCGCGACAGCGTTCCCCACGAGGACATCCTTGGCGACCGATCCGGAGAAGGTTTGGCCGGATTGGCTCAACTTGGAACCCAGTGCAGAGCCCAGACTCACGGTGACGGCAGTTCCAGCGGGGACAACGGCGGGCTCTCTCCTGGCTTCCTTCGCTTCTTTCGCTTCCTTTGCTTCTTTACGTTCTCTGGATTCCCTGCCGCCTTTCTTGGCCCCCTTGGAATCCGTGCCGGTGTCGGTATTGGTTGCGTTCTGGTTGCTGGCGTCGGTGCTGCTGTCGGTTGACGGCTTGCTGGTGCATCCGAGTGCAGCAAATACCAGATAAAGACTCAGGGTGAGAAGAACGCCGCGAGAGCGCATAACGACCTCCTAATATTTTTGGGGTGTTGCTGCCACTTTACCGGAATGTGCAGGGGAGCAGCAACGGGCGACGCACTTCATGGTGAATCGAAAGTGTATGGACCATCACGCAGAGATCCAGGTTCGTCAGAGATGGGGTGCGGTTGATTACTTTAGGGTCTAGGATCGAGGCCGGGCGAGGTGGGAGTTGGGTCCGGAGATTCGTCGAGTTCGGTGTCGCGGATTGCGGAGGGATCGTCGGGAGGCGCGGGTTTCTTCGGAGCCAGAAATTTTTCGGTATTCAGGAGCGGCCGTCCGAGGGAGGAGTTATAGCTGGTCCAGGGGCTGTCGAAACCGGATTCGCGCTCGAACTGGGCGCGCATGGCTTCCATTTTTGAGTCGAGGTCATCGAGATAGTGCAGCATGAGGGCTTCCGGGAACATGGGCAATTTGGGCGACCCGAAGTCGTACTGGCCGTGATGGCTGATGATGAGGTGCTCGATCATCGTCTTCAATTCGTCGGGAAAGCCGGGCTGGAGGGCGAGCTTGGCCTGCAACATCTCCAGTTCAATGATCATGTGGCCGAGAAGTTGGCCTTTGGTGGTGTAGGAGAAGGAGCGGTTGTAGGTGAGTTCGTGAATCTTGCCAATGTCGTGCAGGAATGCGCCGGTGAGCAGCAGATCGCGGTTGATCTGCGGATAGTTCTGGCACATCAGATCACAGGAACGGAATAGCGAGACGACGTGATCGAGCAGGCCGCCGATATAAGCATGATGCAGAGTCTTGGCGGCGGGTGCGTTGCGGTAGGCGGCGGCGATTTCAGGGTCGCTCATGAAGGCCTGAACGAGGGACTTGAGATGCGGGTTCTGAAATGAGGAAATAAAGCCGGTCAGCGTCCGCCAAAGTTCATCAACGTCTTTGGTGGTTTTGGGAAGGTAGTCGGCGAAGTCGATTTCGGATTCGCCCAGCTTCCGCAGTTTGTGCACGGTGAGCTGAAAACGGTTCTTGTATTTGTTGATGAGGCCTTTGATCTTGAGGAAGTCATCCTGCTCGAAGGCATCGATGACCTCTTCGACGTTGTCCCACATTTTTGCTTCAAGCTGGCCGCTGCGGTCGCCGAGAGTGAGCGCGAGGTAAGGCTCTCCAGTCTTCTTGGGCTTGATTTGCTTGCCCACGACCACGAAGTTCGAGGTGATGATCTTGTTTTCTTGGCGCGCGCAATCGCTGATGTAAAACTCTTTCATGGGATGTCTGAGTATAAAGCACGCGCCGAGAGCGGGATCAGAGGAAGCCCAACTTCTTATGTTTCTTCTTGCCGAGCTTCTTGGCGTCAGATTCCTTGGCGGCAGCCGTTTCGATCGGCTGAGTCTGGTTCGGGCTGGCTCCTGTGTCCACGTAGCCCTGCGCATATTTGATGTAGGCCTCTTCGCGCAATTTGGTGAGATAGGCGCGGAGTGCGGGCTGTAGCCTTTCGTAGTAGAGCGCGTCCTGAATCTTGGGAAGCACGTCCTTCATCGGAGGAATACCGGCCATCTGGTGGTCTACGACCTTGAGGATGACCCAGCCCTGCTTGGTGCGAATCACGTCGGTGACGTCTCCGGCTTTCATGGCAAACGTCCTGTCCTCGAGTTCCTTGGCAAGCTGGCCGCGCTTGAACATGCCCAGCGCGCCACCATCGGCGGCAGAAGGGCCGTCAGAAGATTTCTTGGCGACGTCCTCGAAACTGGCTCCATCGTGAATTTGTTTGAGAAGCTCGTTGGCTTTGGCCTCGGCAGCGCTGAGGGCAGCGGCCTCGGCGGCTTGGCGAGCCGCTTCGTCGAGGGCAGGTTGAGCGATTGGTGTCGTGGAGGCTGGCGCGTTGGGGTCAGGGGTTGACGGGGCGGCAGCGGGGGCAGGAGCAGGCGCAACAGTCTTGGGCGCGACCAAAATCTCACTGAGGCGGATGTACTCCGGCTGTTCCATATCGCTCTTGTGTTCGTCGTAAAACTTCTGCTCCTCATCTTTGGTGACGGCGAGGTGGCTGCTGACCTCCTCGCCGATCACCTTTTGAGTGACGATCTGGTTGCGCATGTTCTGCTTGAAATCTTCCCAGGAGACGCCCTGCTTGGTGGCTTCCTTTTCGAGGTCCTCGAGGGTCGCTAGCTTCATGTCCTTGCGCATCTGGTCGAGGCGCTTGATGAGGTCGGTGTCGCCGGTGATGCCGAGGTCCTTTCCTTTGTCGAGAAGGAGTTGCTGGTCAACGAGGTCGCGGAGAACGTCTTTTTCACGCTCGGAGTAGGCTTTGTCGGGATCCTTGGAATCCTGCTGCTGCTTGACCTCGTCTTTGAGCTGATCCTTGCTGCGGTCAAACTCCGAACGCGTGATGATCTGGTTGTTGACGCGGGTAATGATCTCTTCGACGGTTTGCCCGGAGGCTTGCCCGGCAGTGGGCCCGGTCGTGGGTGCCGCGGCGGGCGCAGCGGTGGGTGCGGGTGCAGCAGCGGCAGCGGGTGGTGCGGCGGCTTGTCCACGCGCGAAGGCGGGAAGACATACCAGAGCAATCAGAACCAGGGACAGTTTGTTCATAGATGTATAGGGCCGCCACGCTTCCTGGGCTTGCGGGCAAAGGGTGGGCTCAGGCCGAGAGGTTATTTTACTCCTTCGGGCGAAGTCAGGGTGCAGTCCTCTGATTGGACGCGCTAACATGCGGGAAAGTTGGCCGCGGGGCGGGTCAGGCGGTCCGAATCAGGGCCAGGGCTGTCCGGTCGTCGCACAGGGGTGATTCCCCGCCGAACTCGTCGACGGCTTTGAGGACAGAGGCGCAAAGGACCTGAGCACTACCGGCTGGCGCAGACTGGAAAAGCGGTTTGACACGTTCGAGGCCAAACTCTTCTGTCGAATTTCCGGCATGGCCCTCGCAGTCGATCACGCCGCGAGAAACGAGCAGCAACGCGGCGCCTTTTTCCAGCCCTACGGTCGGAGCATCGGAGGTGGCGTGGGAAAACAGTCCCAACGGCAGGCCAGTCGAACCGAGTTCGGAGATCCCCTTGCTGTCTCGGAGCAATCCTGGAGTGTGTCCGGCATTGGTGTAGCAGAGCGTACCGAACTTCTCGTGGTAGCAGGCAATGAAAGCGGGGCAGGAGCGAACGCCGCTTGCAGCTTCGATAAGGCCGCGATTGATGCGAAGACTGAGTTCCGTCATGGCCTCGGATTCGTTGATGTCGGGGCGCGAGAAGAGATCAGTGCCGAGGTTGCGAAAGATGTCCTGTGCGGCGGTGAGGATGCCGCGGTTATTTTCGCGGCGCCCGGCAACGTCAAGCAAACCAAAGAGAACGCGCTCAGAGCTGACGCGGACGGAATCGTAGAAGTCTCCAGCAACGCGTTTGCCCACGAAGACGGCCGCGAGGTCTACGCCCTCAATTTTGGGAAATACGGTCGGGACGGGTTCGACCGTTGGTGTGTCGCCGGGGGCGCGGGAGTGAAAAAGCGAGCGCATGGAAGCCCAAGGCGAAGCTAGCACAGGAACCCGCACCGAGCAAACCAAGCGGGAGCACTTAGGTGCCTACTGGCCGTACTTGTCGGCGAGGTACCGGGCTAAGTCGGGTTCAAACTGGCCGTAGTCGGAGTGGATGGTGGCTCGCAGAGCAGCCTCGGGGGAATTGCCCTGGCTGATGCGTTGCAGGATGCGCTGGATATCGCTCATGCCATAGGAATCGTTGATGTACGACACGGCCGCCAGCGATTCGGCGTAGGCCACGTAGGCTTGACCGCCGGAGAAATTCTGGAAGCTTCCCTCTAGCTGGTTCAGCGGAATATTGTGTTGGGCCTTGAAGAGCAGAGAGAGCTGGTGCCCCTCACTGCCGAGGCTTCTGGGTTCCAGGAACTGGGCAATACCTTCGTGCAGCCAGGGAGGGCAGCGGCCCCCGGAAAGCTGCGTGATAAACGAGTGAGCGAGTTCATGTTTTAGCACGTGAGCCAGTTCCGGCGTCATAGAACTCAGGCCGCTGATCGGAATGCGCAGCTTGCCGTCATTAATTGCTCCAGACCAGGTGGGAGCGTGCGTGACATCGAAGAACGCCTGCTCGGTGTATAGGGTAACGAGAATGTTGTCGCGGGGCGGATTGCCGAGATCGCGAACCAAATCGTCGTAGTCGGATTCAAGCGCCGCCAGGATTTGTCCGCGAAGGGCTTCGGAAGTCTGCTTGCCCTCGTAGTGCAAAACGAAATGACTGCTTTCGCCCTGGGCGAAGTCGGACTCGACATTCTGCTCGCGCTGGGCTTTGGCCAGGAACTGCTCGACCTTGGAATCGGGGCGCAATTCGAGGGAGCGCTTCCAGGAAGAGACTGCCTCCTTGGTGTGGTCCGAAGCAAATTGAGCATAGCCGAGGATGGTGTAAGCGTCGGGTGAATCAGGCGCAGCCCGCGCAGCGCGTTGGGCATAAGTAAGCGCCTGGGCGGCGTTTCCGGTGCGGACCAGCAAGGCGGCGTAATAGATAAGGATGGTGGAATTATCCGGCTGGAAGCGCAGTGCGCTCTCGAAATATTGCCGGGACTGAGCGATGTTGCCATGTTCGAATTCGAATTTCCCGGCGATGAAATCGGCCGTCGCACTCAACTCGGGGTTCCCCTTGCCTTCCAGGCTGGCGAGAGCGTCTGAATTCACTTTGCCTTCCTGGATGATCTTGGAGACTAGATCGCCTTCATTTGCCAGGCTGTCGGCCGGAGTGAAGGAGGGGAGATCTCCAACCTTCGCCGCGCTCGCTGAGGAATGAGCGGGCATGCCTCCGGCTTCCACGTGATCTACGGAAGACTTGGGTATGGCGTAAGAATCGTCGCCGATGTCGTATTCGTAATGATTGCCGTTTTCGCGAACCTGATCGGCTACGATGGTGCGGCCATTCTTCAAGTGGATGGTGTCAGCCCATGTGCCAGCAGGGGCAAGGGCCGCCACTATAAAGAGGATGGTGACACGTAGCCGCATTCAGGCGCATTCTAGCAACTGCGGGACGGTCCACCCACGTGACGAAGGTACTACTCGAGATGCGAGGCTTGCGGATCAAGGCGGCTATCTGGCTGATGGTTGGGGCTGCGCTGACAACGTGCGCAGCGAGTGCGAATCCGCCGGACAAGCCTGCGGAGGCGCTCTATCTGCAACTCGGACAAGTGGGGCTGGATCCGGCCCGGGTATATCAGGTGCGAGGCGCATCGCTGGATCGATCTGCGGTCCACATTACTCTGGAAGACGGCACCATTGGGTTCACTCAGGATGTGATGGGCCGGATCACGGGCGCTTTCTTTGAGGGCGACGGCGAAGTGCTGCTGACGCCTCCGGATAATGTCGAACGGAAATCGATGAGCTTGTTCACCGGGATGGCAATTCTGGAAGAACATTTTGCCAGCGCCTATTTTCGCTTCAACGACGATGCGGCCAGCGAGTTGCGTCCGGATTTGCGGGTCACGGACAAGCAGCAGGAGTTCATCGAGCGTTGGGGCGCGACGGCGAAGAACCTGGCCCTCCAGGACGCTACTAGGTTGCTGATGACCTTCAGCCGGATGCTTCCAGTCACCGAAGATGTTACTTCGTCACAACGAGTGGACACGACCGAGCTGGTAAAGCCTGCCGACCGGTTTCTTCACATGCGTCTGCAAGGGACCAAACTAGGCGTTTTCGACGTGTACTTCGATTCCGCTGCATGGGAGCAAGTGCAAGCGGGACAGGCGAGAGCGGCGGAGAATGGGGATGTCTACTACGACGTCTGGACCTCGTTTTCGCCCAGCACTGGAAAGCCCTTGCTGGCGGGGCGCCATGGGACGCTCGCGCCTGACGATGTGAGCGCGCACGAGAGCCGGGTCGAAGTGCGCCGCTACACGATCACGACCGAGGTGCAGCCTCCTAAACGGATCCATGCACGCGCCCGCGTGCAATTTGACGTAAGAGAAGGAGGGTCGCGCACATTGTTGTTTGAGTTGTCGCGATTTCTGCAGGTTGAAAGCGTCAAACTCGACGGTCAAACAGTCGAGTTCATCCACAACCCGGCGGTAGAAGGGACGCAGCTTTCCCGGCGAGGCAACGATCTTGTGGCGGTAGTCCTTCCGCAAGCTACGCGAGCCGGGCAGAAAATTGACCTGGAATTCGTTTACGGAGGCGAGGTTCTGGCGGAAGCGGGCAGCGGATTGCTTTATGTAGGGGCGCGCGGCACCTGGTATCCCAATCGCGGGATGGCGATGGCGGATTTCGATCTGGAGTTTCACTACCCGCCGGGCTGGACTCTGGTGGCGACGGGAAAGCCGGCAGTGGCGTCCCCTGCAGGAGCGGCGGAGAAGGGCAACGGTCTGCAGACATCGCACTTTGTGTCGGAGCGGCCGATCCCTCTGGCGGGATTCAACCTGGGCAAATACAAAGTCGCCACCGCACAGGCGGGGACGGTCACCGTGGAAACCTATGCTTCGACGGGCGTCGAGCGAGAATTTCCGAGTGCGCGGATTCAGGTGATTGAGCCGGACCCGTCGAATCCCGCTCCGCGCGGGCCGCGGGTAATCGAACCAAACCGGCCTTCTCCGGCGCAGAATGAAGTGAGCGTCGGAGAGGCGGCGGCGCGGGCCATCCAGTATTACGCCAGCCGATTTGGTCCCTATCCTTATACTCATCTGGCTCTGACGCAGATCCCGGGCCGCGACAGTCAAGGCTGGCCCGGGTTGGTGTTTCTTTCTTCGTATGCGTTTCTCAATCAGCAGGAACGCGAGCAATTGCACTTTGAGCCTTACCGAATTCTGCTCCAGCAATCGATTCCGGCACATGAAACAGCGCATCAATGGTGGGGAGACCTGATCACTTGGAAGAGCTACCGCGACCAGTGGTTTTCCGAGGGATTAGCGAATTACTGTGCCTTGATGATTCTGCAAGAGAAAGATCCGGCGGGCTTTCGGGAGGTGATGGAGAAGTACCGCCGGGATCTGATCGCGAAGAACAAAGATGGGATGACTCCCATGGACGCGGGGCCGGTAACTCTGGGCGGGCGGCTGCTATCGTCGCGTTATCCGGGAGGGTATGAGGCGATCCTATACGGACGAGGGACATGGTTGTTCCACATGCTGCGCACGATGATGAAAGATGCTGCCCTGCAAGAAAGTGGACGAAAGGGGCCGAATGCCGGTGGCGCCGAGGAACCCTTCGTGCGGTCGCTGCGAAAAATCAGGCTGCGGTACGAGGGCAAGTCGATCAGCACGAGTGAATTGCTTGAGGTTTTCGCGGAGGATCTTTCGCCGGCTCTACGGTTCGAAGGCAAGACGTCATTGAACTGGTTCCTGGAGGGGTGGATCAACGGCACGTCGCTGCCGAAGCTGGAACTCAAGGCGGTAAAGTTCACTCCGAAGGGCGCGGGGTCGGTTGTGACGGGAACGATTGTGCAGAAGGACGCGCCGCCGGATCTAGTGACGTCGGTTCCCGTATATGCGGTGATGGTGGGGAAGAAGACAGTGCTGCTCGGGCGAGTGTTTGCCGACGGCGAGGAGTCTTCGTTCCATTTGACAGCTCCGGCCGGAACGCACAAGATCGTGCTCGATCCGAACGAGACCGTTCTAACGAGTCCGAAGTAGGCAGTCTGTAAGGCGCAACCGCGAAGGCCACGTGGCTACCAAATCGGTCCTCCATTCCCGGGGCGATTCCCAAAACGAACGATAAGGAAGTGCCGAGCGCGGCGTCCCCAAGGCCCCTCCGCACCTAAGTGCTGAATTTTCTTCGGCGTTCGCAAACGAGCGGTGCTCAAGCCCTATGGCAGCTCATCTGCATACAGTTGGAGAGTGGATCCGATGGGATGAGAACGACGTTCGCAGCGAGCAAGCAAATGATCGAGGGAACTGCTATGTACGTACAAGTTACTGAAACGCTGGAAGGGGCAAGCAGGTGGTGTCGCGGTGCCGACACGGAAATGTTGGCGGGGACGAAGACGATCCTGTTCGTAGAAGATGAAGTGTTTGTACGAGAAGTGACCTGCGAAGTTTTACGAGCGGCCGGATATCGGGTTCTGCCCGCAAAGAATGCCGTGGAAGCCGTATGCGCGTACGATGCGTGCCGCGGCGAAGTGGAGCTTTTGCTCACGGACGTGGTTCTGCCGGGGGAGACCGGACGCGCTCTGGCGGGCAAACTTCGGCGGGAGAATCCGGATCTCAAGGTTTTGTTAGTCTCTGGGTATGCAGAGCAGATGGGTCGACACGAGGCCAAGGATCAGGATTGTTTGGCTAAGCCGTTCTCGACGGAAGTACTGCTGCAGCGAGTTCGGCAATTGCTGGAAACGAAAGCAAGCCTGATCGGGGCGGAGAATCCATCACGCACGCTTGCGGTAATGGGTAGCGGATAGGATCTGAGCCGGTATCTGGTACAGAGGCACCGTGCGGGTGAGAATGCCCAACTCGGCGCAAGCGCGGGGCATACCGTAAACCGTGCAGGTTGTTTCATCCTGGCCAATCGTGAGGCCACCGTGGCGGTGGATGGCGGCCATCCCTTCTGCGCCATCGGAACCCATTCCCGTCATGATTACTCCCAGGGCCAGATTTTTGAAAGCCTCAGCCATCGACGACATGAGCACATCGACGGAAGGAATATGAAGACAGTCTTCGGGATGCGTGTCGAGACAGATGATGGCTCGCGAGTCTGAGCGCCGCTCCACGAGCATATGCATTCCAGCGGTAGCGAGGTAGACCACCGCAGGCTGGATGGGTTCACGGTGCGTTGCCTCGCGCACGGTGACGGAGCACATAGTGTTCAGCCGTTGCGCAAAGGGCGCCGTAAAGCCTGGAGGCATGTGCTGCACAATCAGAATGGGTACAGAGAGGTCGCGGGGGAACAGGGGCAAAATTTCCTGGAGAGCTTTCGGGCCTCCGGTTGAGATGCCCACGGCGACGATCGCCGGGGCGCTGGTGGAACCCCTCGCCCGATTTTCCAGGGGAGCTGACTGGGGCGGTTTCTTCGAAGGCTCAGCGTCCGGACGCGACTGCCGTGATTGCGCGGCGGCGCGGATCTTAGCGATGAGGTCCGGCCGGATATGGAGGATGTCGAGCGAGGTGGGCGACATTTTTTTCGGAATGTAGTCGAAGGCTCCAGCGGCCAGCGCGTCGAAGGTACTCCCTGCGTCCTTCTCGGTCACGGCACTGACCATGATGACGGGGCGCGGAGAGTGGCTCATGATGTAGCGCAGAGTTTGCAAGCCATCGAGCCCGGGCATTTCGACGTCGAGGGTGACCACATCGGGATCAAGAGAAGCTATCTTGTCGAGCGCGTCCGATCCGCTGCAGGCGGTAGCAGCGACTTCAAGGCCAGATTCGGAGGCGATCATGCGGGAGAGAGCGGTGCGCATGAACGCGCTGTCGTCGACGACAAGCACGCGGATCGGAGGACGGGTTGGGAAGCCGGAGCTCATTTCCGATAAATCGTGCGGACGAGCGCATGGACTTCGTCCATGTAAGAATCCATTTCAAAGGTGAGCCGCGCCCAGTCAAGATCCTTCATCCCCTGGCACTGCTGCGACAGAACGGCGAAGCCAGTTTGTTCCAGCAGGTTGACCTGGCGGTTTTCAACATAGCCATAGTTCAATCCGCTCACACGGCACAGCAGATCGCTGATTTCCACCAGCGCGACCAACCCGGCGTGATCGTGCGACTCTTGCAGGTTGTGGTGCAGGGACACGACCTCGCGGAGGTCGGGAGCCAGTTCCCACTTATCGGCCAGCAAGCGGCCACTCTCGCAGTGGGTAAACCCGAGGACGGATTGCTCCGCTTCGTGGAGAGGGATTCCCTCAGTCCGCGCGAATTCGAAAGCCTCGCGGAATTCCTTTGGCAATACCCACAGGTTCACGATGATGCCCAGATCGTGGAGCAGCCCGGCCAGGTATGCCTTACCGGGATCGGGATAGGAGATCTTGCGGGCGAAATGGCGGCAGACGAGCGCGCATCCTAATGAGTGCTCCCAGAAGACGACAGGATCGATGCCGCTGCTGTCCTTGGGCATCATGTTGAGCACGCCGCAAGACATGGCGATGTCGCTCACCCGCTGAAATCCGAGCCCTACAATTGCGCCGCGCAGCGAGTCCACTTTTTGCCAGCGGCCGAACAGCGGGCTATTCGCCATTTGGAGACACTGGGCGGCCAGGGACTTGTCTTGCGCGATCATTTCCGTAACTCTCTGCACGTCGAGCTGCTCGACCGGCTGCTCCAGATAGCGGAGCAAGGGCGCCAAGACCGCAGGGATGGTGGGGATCTGGTGGAGTCCTTCGATCCGGCTGAGCAAGGTTGATTTGGTCGCGGCCGTATTCATGTGGACCTACTTTCCCGCCGGCGTGCGTTCGCCCTTGATGTACGCCGTAGCTCCCGGCAAGTGGACCAGCCGGAAGTCATTCGATACTCCGTAGAGCGATTCGGAATGTCCCAGGAAAAGATATCCGTGGGGCAGAAGGTTGTTGTAGAAATGCTGGATCACTCGCCGCTTCGAAACCAGGTCGAAATAGATGAGCACGTTGCAGCAGAAGACTACGTCGATGCCTTTCATGAAGGCCATTCGCCCATCGTCTGAAAGATTCAGGCGGCTGAAGGTGATGCTGTTTTGGACTACAGGCTGGACCTGCAGCTGTTCCCCCGCCGGAATGAAATATTTCTGGCGGTAATACGTAGTCAGATTGCGAGTGCTATAGGTGCCATAGATTGCGTTCTTGGCGTGTGCCAGGGAGCGTTCATTGAGATCGGTGGCGAGGATTTCGATGCTCCAATCCTTGAGACGGCCGTGCGCTTCTTCCAGCATCAGCATGCTGAGGGTGTGAGGTTCTTCGCCGGTGGAACAGCCCGCGCTCCAGATGCGCAACCGGCGGATGGGAAGTTTGGATTTCGCTTCCACGATTTTAGGAATGATGATCTGACGCAGCGCGTCGAGCTGAGGCGGACTGCGAAAGAAGCAGGTTTCACCGATCGTAATCTCGTTCAACAACGCGATCAGCTCGGCCTGCCGCATGGGCTTGATCGTGAGGCACTCGAAATACTCGCGCAGGTTTTGGGTCTTCAGCTCTTTCATGCGCCGGCCGCAGCGGTCGAGCAACAGGCGCAGCTTGTTATCGGGATGGAAGATGCCGGCTACCTGATACACGAGGTCGCGGATGCGCACGAGGTCAGGGTCGGGTGGCCCGTCCAAGGTGGCGGCAGGTTGCACTGCAGCGGTTGTCATGCCGAGACCTTTCGAATTACCTCTGCGGAGTGTGGAATCGCGTTGCGCACAGTGTGTGTCCACCGCGGAATGAACCCTAGTCCAGTTTCCGTGGCGTGACTAAGACTTCATCGGCGGGGGAGCGGTGGACTTTAGCGGATTGCAGCGGACGGCTTGGAAGGGTTGGCGTCCGCCAGCACGCTGGTGCTGACGAGGTGTTCGCTGAGAATCACGACGTCGACGCGGCGGTTCTGGGCCCGGCCCTGGGGGGCGTCGTTACTGGCGATGGGGTGATATTCCGCGTATCCGGCGGCGGCCAGGCGCTCGGGAGGAAAACGGTAACGCACAATCAGAAGACGGACTAGCTCGGTGGAGCGCGCGGTCGAAAGCTCCCAATTGGACGCCATCTGTGCGGTATGGATGGGAACGTTGTCGGTGTGCCCTTCGATGCGCAGACGGCAGGTGCGGACAGCGAGAATGGAGGCGATGCGATCGAGTGCGGGCAGGGCTGAAGGTTTCAAGGAGGCGGATCCGCTGTCGAAGAAGCCGAACTCGCGCAAACTGATGACCAGGCCTTCGCTCTCCCGATGCAACGCCACGGCGTGTTGGGCGATCTCGCGCTGCAAAGCATGCTGCAGTTCGGCCTGCAGGGTGGTGAGGTTGGCTTCTTGGGAAGCCGCCGCGAGCGCGTCTTCTGGGGGTGAGGAGATGTGGCCCAGTTCGGTGTTGCGCTTGGCATTCTCAATCGCTTGAACGGTGCTGAATGGCATGGGCTCGTTGCTGTTGAGGGGCACCTGCGTCGTCGAGTCGGGAAAGACTCCGAGTTCCTGAAAGGCGACTTGAATGGCCATCGCAAGGCGGCCGACTTTGCGCTGGTCGACCTGCGCCGAGGCGTAGTTGATATACACGTCGACGACGTTCGTGGTCGTATCGAATGTCAGGTTCCACACGTGCTCAATAATCATGGAGCGCGTGACCCTGCGCCCGGCATTGAGCATCAGGTATTCGAGCAGGGAGAACTCCTTCCCCGTGAGTTCAATCCTGCTTCCGGCGCGTTCCACAAGTCGTTGCACCCGGTCGAGCCTCAGGTCGGCCGCCGTCAGTACCGACTCCGACGGCAGGTGGCTGCGCCGCACCAGAGCTCGAATGCGGGCGGACAGTTCGCTGAAAGAAAACGGCTTCGCGAGGTAGTCGTCCGCACCAGTATCCAGACACTGTACCCTGTCCTCCACGCGAGTCCGCTGGGTCAGCACCAGCACAGGCAGGCTGGGCTTTTTCGACCGCAAGTGGCGCAGGACGCTGACTCCATCCAGCTTCGGCAAGTTTAGGTCCAGGATGACAACGTCATACTCGAATCCCGTCGCTGCGGTCCGCGCCTGTTCGCCATCCGGGAAAACATCCACAGAATAATGTTCGCCTTCAAGACCCTGACGAACGAATCGAGCTAACGCTTCATCATCTTCTGCAATAAGAATTCGCATAACGTGAACCATCCTTAATCCAACAGCCAAGTCTAGTTAGAAACCGCTCAGTTGCAGCCAAAACTAAGCCCACACTAAGGTCTGTAGGTGCAAGAATGGCGTTACGTACCAAATCGGGAGATTCGGAGTTAAGTCCCCTGCGCAAAATTCCATTACAGTCCGAACCTTTGCGGCCAATTCCTTCCGCGCTCGCTCACGGAGATAATTCCGAAGGGAGTTTTTCGGATAGGAGTCATGCCTTGCAGTTTTGGAGCAAAACCACACTTAAGTCTCTGCTGGTGCCGGGTGGAGTCCTGCTCCTCGTCGTTGCGGTGCTCGTATCTTCCGGCTGGCTGACTCTGGCGCTGCCTGCTCTTAGCTTCCTTTACTATTGCGCGCTGATCGGAGGCATGCTGCTGGCTTGGCGGTTCCATTCCAGCCGCAGCTTCTTCGCGTTGGTGGTACTGTTTCTAGCCCAGGAATCGATTGCACTATTCGGGGGCGGGCACGTCTCACTCGGGACGGCTGGGGGCACGGCTTTGCTGGCGTCGGCCGTGCTGGTGCCGCTGGACTTCGTTCTTATCGCGTTGATGCAGGAGCGCGGGTTCACCATTTCGGCCACTGCACCAGTTGGCATGCTCCTGTTCGTGGAGTCCGTAATCGTCGCCGTGCTTTGCCGGGTAGCTGAGGGCTCGTCATTGCCTCCCGCCCGGGCGCATCGCATTGCAACTGCCGTTACTCTGCCAAGCTACGCACTGGCTGCCTTCGCCGCTGCGGGCGTCTTCCTCTTGGTGCGGTTCTTGCTTACTCGCAAACCTGTCGACAGTGCTTTGCTGTGGTCGCTCTCCGCCTTTTTCATGGCATTGCGTTTCACTGAGACGGCGCGTGTTTCGACCATATACTCGGCCACTGCGGCCTGCATTCTCGCGGCTTCAATCATCGAGAATTCCTACCTGCTTGCCTATCACGATGAACTGACGACACTGCCGTCGCGCCGCGCCTTTAACGACGCGGTATTGCGGCTGCAGCATCCCTACTCAATCGCGGTCGTGGATATCGATCATTTCAAGAAATTCAACGATACTCACGGTCACGACACCGGCGACCAAGTTCTGCGGTTGGTGGCGGGCGCCTTGTCCCGCGTGACCGGCGGGGGACAGGCCTACCGCTGCGGCGGGGAGGAATTCAACATCCTCTTTCCGGGTAAGACAACTTCCGATGTTGTAGACCATCTGGAACGATTGCGTGCGACGATCGAGTCCGCGGAGTTCCGGGTGCGAACCGCAGATCGTCGCCAAATTCCCCGGGGACCGGATCGCCGTAGCGAGAAGACTCGCGCGCGTGCACGCAAGGGCGATGCGATCCGAGAGTTAGTGCACGGCAAACCACCCGCACCGCTTTCGGTGACCGTCAGCCTCGGAGTCGCTACCTCCGAGAAGCAAACTGTGGAGGCCGACGTGGTGCTGCAAGCCGCCGACAAGGCGCTCTACCGCGCCAAAGCCAACGGACGCAACCGAGTCGAGATTTCAACCTCTGCCCGTCGACGGTCTAGGGTGAAAGCCGCAGGAATTGCCTGAAGGTTCGCCAGTCTGAAGTTGAATGAAGCTCGATTCACTAGTCGATCGAAGCGGAGGATTGCTCGGGATACGTGCGGCCCGGACCGTCAACCGTAGGACGGGAAGTATGACGGCCCGGTTCCGAACGTTTTCGCAAACACCGCAAGCCGTGCGGTCAGCCGGCGGTAGAGGGTAGGATTGGGCGCTTCCGTCCGGTGCCCCCGCAGGCGGGACATCTTAAGCGGATAAATGCGACGCCTTCGGACTTACCGTTCAAGTCCACGGGCTTCGCAACGTATCCACTACCGCCGCATTTCGGGCAGTCGTCCGGAGCCACTCCTCTCCCCCCTCATGGTTGAGAGCATTGTCCATGAAGCGGACGCGAAACTCGGCGCAGATTGTTTTGCGTTACGAATCGCGAACAAGATTCGGTGCCGAGCGGAATCCTTCCATCCTCTACAGAGTTGTCGAGGACGGCGAAGGAGCAAAACTCACGACAACGGCCTTCGATGTGGGCGTATTGCTCCTCAGCGCAACGCTGCCGATCGGCACCAGAACATTTGCCTCGGGAAAATACGTGGCCACGCAGCCTCGAGGAATCTCGTAAGGCACTACCACGAAGCGAGGCGCCCTCCTCAGTTCCTCGTTACCGTTGCTGTGAAAATGGCTGGTAATGTCTAACTGCTCACCCGCCTTCCAGCCGTGCCCGCTCATGTCGTTAGCGTTCATCAACACGACCCGGCGACCCTCAAAGATGCCGCGATAGCGATCATCGAGGCCGTAGATTGTGGTGTTGTACTGATCGTGGCTGCGAAGGGTAGTCATCAGAAACTGTCCGGGCCCAAGGTGAAGGGGCTCGACAGCCGACACGGCAAAGTTGGCCTTGCCTGTCTTTGTCTTGTAGCTATCGTCACGCGCCGCATTTGGCAGGTGGAAACCGCCCTTATGACGAACCCGCCGGTTCATATCGTCACACCCGGGTATGACTTGCGCAATGAGATCCCGAATGCGGTCGTAGTCCTCGACGAGGTGCAACCAGTTGACGTTTGTACAGTCTCCCAAAGTGGCCGCGGCCAAACGTGCCACAATGGCCGGCTCGCTCAAGAGTTGATCAGAAGGTGGGGCTAGGTTTCCCCGCGATGTGTGCACGATACCCATTGAGTTCTCAACGCTGACGAACTGATTCCCGTCCGCCTGCGCATCGCGATCCGTGCGGCCGAGGCACGGCAGGATTAGCGCCTGCTTCCCCGTGATCAGGTGAGCCCGGTTGAGCTTGGTCGAAACCTGCACGGTCAGATTGCAACGCGATAGGGCCTCGGCCGTGAATTCCGTGTCCGGGGTCGCCGAGAGAAAATTTCCACCCATGGCGAAGAATAGCTTCGCCTCGCCTCGGTGCATGGCCTTGATCGAGTCCACCACATCCCAGCCGTGCCTGCGTGGTGGTTCGAATCCGAAAACGTCGCGCAGTCTATCTAGAAAACTATCGGGCATCCGTTCCCAGATGCCCATCGTACGGTCGCCCTGCACGTTCGAGTGACCTCTCACCGGACAGACTCCCGCGCCCGGTCGTCTTATGTGCCCGCCCAGCAGCATCAGGTTCACGACCTCCTGAATCGTAGCGACCGCCTGTCGCTGTTGCGTCAGGCCCATCGCCCAGCAAGCGATCATGGACTTTGATCTCATCACAACTTCTGCGATCTCCCGGATCTGAGATCGCGAGATGCCGCTTTGCTCGACGATTTCGTCCCAGGAAGCGGAGGCGATCGCGGCTCCAAAATCCTCGAACCCGCTCGTCTTCTCGTCAATAAAACGGCCTTGAATGATCTGTCCCGGCCGCCGGCTCTCCTCCTCAAGGAGTTCTTTGCACAGGCCCTTAAAGAAGGCGAGATCTCCGCTCAATCGGACCTGAACGAAATGTTTCGCGATCTTCGTGCCCGGTCCGAATAGATGGAGCACTTCCTTGGGATGCTTAAAGCGGGTTAATCCCACTTCGGCCAAAGGATTCACGCTGACGATCGTCGCCCCTCGCCGGGCCGACCGCTGCAGGGTAGCGAGCATCCGTGGGTGGTTGGTGCCAGGATTCTGACCAATAATAAGGATAGTGTCCGCCAGTTCGAAGTCCTCCAGCGTAACGGTTCCCTTGCCGACCCCGATCACTTCTTTCAACGCCAGACCCGACGATTCGTGACACATGTTCGAACAGTCCGGCAGATTGTTGGTGCCGAACTGCCGCACAAACAGTTGATAGAGGAATGCGGCTTCGTTACTGGTGCGACCTGATGTGTAAAAGATCGCCTCATCAGGAGTGCTCAAAGCATTCAACTCGCCCGCGATCATCCCAAACGCGTCTTCCCAGGAAATTGGTTCGTAATGATCGCTGCCGGAACGCAAGACCATGGGGTGAGTCAATCGCCCCTGGTGCCCCAGCCAGTGATCCGATTGCCGGGAGAGATCGGCGATATTCCAGGCGCGGAAAAACTCAGGTGTGCAGCGCTTGGCAGTTGCTTCCTCCGCAATCGCCTTGACGCCATTTTCACAGTATTCGTTGAGGGCACGCTCCTGATCCGGATCCGGCCACGCACAACCGGGACAATCGATTCCGTTAAATTGATTGAGCTGAGACAGCGCAGCGATCCCTCGAACGAGACCCGGTTCCTTGAGCGTGAACTCGGCTGCTTTTAGAACGGACTTCAACCCGGCCGCGACCCGAGCAGGCTGATTCACGCGGATGCGATCGGTCTCAATGGGCGCCTGGGCATGCGGCCGTTCGCCGCCATCGGGGCGGGCTGGTTCATCGACGGCAAGACGGCCGTTGACTCCAGGTTTTGCGTCTGCCACAGGCCCTCCCATCCACGGCGACCAGTTTACGACAGACCTCCCGGCCGAATGTCGTTACCGAGGTTTGCCGTCGATGGTTGCCCCGGGCTCAGAATTTAATGAAACATACGGCCACCCTCGGATATCCAACTCTTCAAAGTCCCTGGCAAGTCTTACCGAGGCAGCTCAACTCTCCCATTCTGAAAGGAGCGCATCATGGTTTTGGGCATGACAACATCGACGTTCACGCTGGTACATGTCTTGCTGAGCCTGGCGGGTATCGGTTCGGGGATTATCGTTGTCTACGGACTGCTAACCGGGAAACGGCTCGACGGCTGGACCACCATCTTTTTGGTAACTACCGTGTTAACGAGCCTGACCGGATTTCTATTTCCGATTGAGCACCTCCTACCGTCGCACGTGGTCGGCGTCATTTCGCTGGTAGTGCTGGCAGTTGCGATCCTCGCGCGCTATGCTTTTCGCTTAGCCGGCGCTTGGCGATGGATTTACGTGGTGTGCGCCGTGCTGGCCCTTTATTTGAATTCCTTCGTTGCGGTGGTTCAGTCCTTCCTGAAGGTGCCGGCCTTGAAGGCGCTGGCTCCAACGCAGAAAGAGCCGCCCTTCCTGATTGCCCAACTCACTGTCATGGCGCTGTTTGTCGTTCTCGGCATTCTTGCGGTGAAAAAGTTCCACGCAGAGCGGGTCGCCGCTGCTTGATCGGCGGCATGCCCTTTTGCCATAGGCCCAAGACATATAATCCAGACATATAATTAAGGAGAACATCGATGCCCACGATTACGACGAAGGACGGAACGGAGATCTACTACAAGGACTGGGGCACGGGACAGCCCGTGGTCTTCAGTCATGGCTGGCCCCTGAGCGCCGACGCATGGGAAGACCAGATGCTCTTTTTGGCCTCCCGGGGATACCGCTGCATCGCGCATGACCGCCGGGGTCACGGCCGCTCGAGCCAGCCCTGGGACGGCAACGATATGGACACCTATGCGGACGATCTCGCCTCGCTTGTCGAAGCTCTCGACTTGAAGAGTGTCACCCATATCGGTCACTCCACAGGCGGCGGTGAAGTCGCGCGCTACATCGGCCGTCACGGTACGGAGCGAGTCGCCGCCGCGGTGCTGATTGGCGCAGTTCCGCCCCTGATGCTCAAGACAGCGGCAAATCCCGGAGGCTTGCCGATGGAGGTGTTTGACGGCATTCGCGCCGGTGTCCTCGCCGACCGCTCGCAGTTCTTCAAAGATCTCAGCGCTCCCTTCTATGGCGCCAATCGCACCGGGGCTAAAGTCTCGCAGGGCCTGCGAGACTCATTCTGGCTTCAGGGTATGGAGGCTGGACACAAAGCCTGCTTTGACTGCATCAAGGCTTTCTCCGAGACTGACTTCACCGAAGATCTCAAGAAGTTCAACGTGCCGACTCTCATCCTCCATGGCGACGACGACCAGATCGTGCCGATTGGCGCCGCGGCACTTCTCTCGTCCAAACTGGTCAAGGGAGCTACGCTCAAGATCTATCCTGGTGCACCGCACGGGATGTGCTCGACGCTAAAAGACGATATCAATGCGGAACTGCTCGCGTTCCTCCCGAGTAGCCGCCAGGTGGCGGCGTAAGTCAGATTGTCATAGCACCAATGATCGATTGTGCGTCAGGTGTGAGGACGGTCCCGGTGTCCGGCCCCAACTCGCGACAGGTCCCCAGTCGCTTCGGAGTGCGGGAGGACCAAGGGAGAGACCGGTTGTTCTGACACCGTGGTAAAATGAAAATCTGCACGCCGGAGAGGTGGCAGAGTGGCCGAATGCGGCGGTTTGCTAAACCGTTGTACGGG
>OBLW0100000892.1_pt1 | contig 25770 bp, 26 predicted proteins | sample 1520161 | NCBI WGS metagenome assembly OBLW01 (sample SAMEA3539309, study PRJEB22396) | soil metagenome | biome: tundra; feature: field; material: soil | place: USA | collected 2010-05 | depth 0.15 m | reverse complement strand
TGAAGAAGCCGCCGCCGTTGTTCCCCGCGTCCTTGATGACCTCCTGCGAACCGACGGGGCCCCCGACGATCGTCTGATGCGCGCCGGACAGGGTGGTGACCGTGTGGTAGGAGGCGAAGTTGTCGATCGCGCCGCCGGCGATCAAGATCAGGCCGCCGACGATCGACAACGGGATCAGGTACCTGATCGTGATCCTGGTCAGGTCTACCCAGAAGTTGCCGAGCTTGTCGGTCCTGGACCGGATGAACCCGCGGACCATCGCGATGGCGACCACGATGCCGACGCCGGCGGACAGGAAGTTCTGCACCGCGAGGCCGGACATTTGCACCAGGTAGCCCATGGTGGACTCGCCGGAGTAGTTCTGCCAGTTCGTGTTGGTCACGAACGAGGCGGCCGTGTTCCAGGCCAGGGCGGGTGGCACGTTGGCCATCCCCAGCGACAGCAGGAGGTAATGCTGCAACCGCTCAAACCCGTACAGGAAGAGCACGCTGACCGCGGAGAACGCGAGCATGCTGCGCAGGTACGCGCTCCACTTCTGGTCGGCCTTCGGGTCGATGCCGATGACCTTGTAGATGCCGCGCTCGACCCGCCAGTGCTTGTCCGTTGTGAAAACATGGGCCATGTAGTTGCCGACCGGCACGTAGCAGGCGGCTAGCGCGGCCACCAGGAGGGCGACCTGCAGCCAGCCCGCGAGGGAGCTACTCATCAGAACCTCTCAGGCAGCACGAGAGCCACGAACAGGTAGATCGTCAGCAGGACGCCGCCGATCAGGCCGATCCAGTTCTCAGCGCTCAAAGCGCTCGACCCCCTTGATGAGGAGGAAGAGCGCGGCGAACACGACGATCGTCAGGCCGACGTAGATGAGGTCGAGCACGGAGCCCTCCTAGGCGTTACCGCCGGAGTTGCTTACGGCTCCGGCCGCATCTAGTGAATCCCTGGAAACCGGACAAGCATGGTGCCCATGCACGACCCATGCGGGGCCGAGGTGATTCCTAACAGGATTCATGCGGCGGTTAGCCAGCCGCTGCCATATGTTTGCCCCTGACCAGGCAAAACAAGCATCACTGCTGATCAGCAGGGCTAACGGGGCAGCCGTCGGCCGAGTCCGGGCCGCCTCCCATGATCACGCAGGATCCAGGTCACATAGGGCGTCGCGCCAAAGGGGAAACGCCGGACGGCCCGGCCAGTCCGTCGGACCGGCTGGTGATCGGGTGGACAGCCCAACTATGACCGACCCGCCAGGCACGCGACCCTAGCGACAACGAGACCAGCCACCGGCCGCGCGGGCAACCCACCACGGGCGCACCCGCGCGGTCCCAGCCGTGGAACGACACCGCCACAGCCGGCCGGCCCTCCCGCCCGCCCCCTCCCGCGCGGCTCCTGCCAGCCCCGGACCTTCCTGCGGCCACCTGGCACCGGCACGACCAGCAGCGCATCGAGCCTCGCGCACCTCGCAAGGGCGGCGCTAACGCTGATGCTTTCGTTAGGACTCGATTCCCAGCCAGCTCGTGAAGGACCGCAGATCCTCACTTGGACGCGGCTCCGCGTGCGCGATTGCCCGCACCGTTTCGCGGACCATCGGGTGTATGCGGACGAGCTGCGGAGCCACGCGGCGGCCTGCTCTCAATGCGGCCAGGGCCCGCTGACGGTCGCCGTGATACAGCCAGCCGCGCGCCAGTTCGATCCGGTAGTGGCCGGCGCGCGCAGGCGGCAAAGCCCTCAGGTACCCCGCGCGCTCAAATTGCTCAGCGCGGGTTACGGCCAGGGTGCCGTCAGCCAGTTCGATCGCGGCCGACACTCCATGAAGGCCGACGTTAGCGGAGTCGAACTCCAGCCCATAGTGGTTGGCCCCCTGACGCACGCCTGCGCCTATAGCCCGTGCCTCGATCAGATGCGCATCGGCTGTCCCGCGCTGGCCCGCGCGGGCCGCGAGCACCGCCGAGCGCAAGTGCAAGCTGCCGTAGACGCTGCGCGCCGCCTCACCCATCCGGCCCACGTCCTCGCCCAGTTCCCCTCGCGTGCGCTCCATCAGGGCAAGACCCTGCTCATATGCGGCAGCCCCGAGCAGTGAGACGCCCCGCGACCACTGGGTCCGGGCGACCCGTAGCGGATCACCGCACTGGCTGGACGCCCACTCGATACGGTCAAGGATCATCCCCCGCAAGTCCAGGTATCCCAACTGGTGGGCAATCCCGGAACCCCCGCCGTACGCCTCCGCTAGCAGCGCGTACAGCGCCGGCCGCTCCGCCTCCCCGGCCTCGATGACCGCCACCTGCAACTCCTGAAGCAGCCCCGGAAGGCTCTGGCCAAGCTGGATATACCGGGCCTGACGCCCGAGCAGGGACATGGCCCGGACATCAGATTCCAGCTCAGCAACCGGGCGCACCGGAGCATCAAGGGATGACGGCAGGTCATAAGCCAGCAGAGCGCGGCGCAAGGGACCGATCATCGCCTGCAGCGCCGCGTACCGCCCGCCCGGTTCCTCGTACGGCTGGCCGGTGATCCTCGGCACGTCCACCCTCAGCGCCCGCCCCACCGCGCCAATGAACGACGCACTCGGCGGAACAGCCCCTGACTCCACCTTCGTCAGGAGGCTGTACGACACGCTCGCCCGCCGCGCTAGCTCACGACCCGTCCAGCCCCGCATCTTCCGGATCGCAGCGACCCGCGCGCCGATCCGGCCTCCATCAGCCATGTCACCCCCTGACCTGGGATGTTTCAAACGATCTGAAATCTCGCGGCCACTCTCCGCATTCATGCTCCCCCACAGGAACCAGAACACGCAACCGGAAGGCCCCATGAACAACACCGACACCAGCCACAACCAAACGGCTGCATTACTCGAAGCCGCCTTCGACGGCCGCTGGGGCATATGGCTCAGCGATACCGGCCACTGGTGGGCCACCCGCCGGGAACCGCTAGGCGCCAACGCCCAGCCACCAACGCGGTCCTGCACAGCGACTCCAGGAAGGCGGGCGGCACATTCACCGTCCGCGCCGAAGTCCACCCAGGTGACTACCTGTGGGTTGAGGTAGAAGACAACGGCGGCCCGTGGAACCAGCGCGCCCACCCCGGCGGCCGCCCGCACGGCCTGGACATCGTCGCCGGCCTCACCGCCGACTCGGGCATAGACGGCGACCCCATCACCGGCTGGGCTGTCTGGGCCAGGCTCGACTGGCCCACGCCCGGCCCCGCCAGCCACGGCAAGGGCACTGCGCAGGCCCGCGACGCCACCCACGGCGCGACGACCATCACCAGCGCCGGGCAGGCACTGACCGCCCTGCGTGCCGCCCTCGCCGCCCTGGGCATCGCCACCACCTGCTTAACCCTCACCCGCCACAACGGCAAGCTCTACCCCGCGCACGGCCCGGCCATCGGCTACCACAGCGGCCTGTACTGGTGGCCAGCCCGCCGCCTGCACGCCAGCAGGCCCATCTACGCCATCCACGACGCCAGCGACCCAGCCGGCGCCGCCTGCCGGATCGCCCCGCACCATCAGCCGGCCACCCCAGCGGAGCACTGACAATGCCCGACAGCATGCCCGACCCCGCGCCCTTAGCCGGCGTCGAACCGTGTCGCCGCATCGGCGGCATAGAGCGGAGCCAGTTCCAGCGATTGCAAGCGCTCGAAGACGCGATCGCCTACCGGCGAGCCCGCGCCGCCGCCCCATGCCCCGACTGCACAGCCAGCGGCCGCACATGCGACGACCACGCCTGCGACCTGAACCTGATCACCGCATACCAGCAGACGGCCATCGCCGCCATCCTGGGCATGTCCAGCCAGATCGCCTGAACCCCCGTGCCAGCGCCTGCGGCCCCCGGCCCCAACGGGGAAGAACGGGCGCTGGCATGGGACCAGCACGCAACCCACCACCAAAGGGGTCTGGGGGTCCGGGGGTGGGTCCCGGGCCGGCCGGGCCGCGTGGCGGCGGGTCAGCTCTTGCGGCGCGGCTAGGCGCTCAGTTCAGGGGCGAGCTGCCCGAAGCGATGGTTCCGGCACCGGCCGTCCTGTGGCATTCGCTGCTCAGGTCTCCTGCCAGGGGTTGATCAAGTCAACTCCTGTGTGCTGGAAGTCCTTGAGGTTGCGGGTGGCCAGCGCTGCGTTGTAGGTACGGCAGATGGCGGCGATCTGGGCATCGAATCCAGCGATGGGCTGCCCGGCCCGGTCTCGATCGGCCACCAGGGTGGCATAACGTAGCGCGGCCCTGGCGTCGAACGGCAAGACCTTGTCCGCGAGGGCGAAGAAGATGTCTGCTGACTTCGCCCGCAACTGTGCTTTGCGCTGGCCATCGGAGAGCCGTTCGATGCCGTAGCGGATCTCGGCCAGGGTGACCGACGTCGTGAACAGATCCCGTGCATCCTGCGAGAGGCTCCAGCCCGCCACGGCCCGGGCCGGGGACTGCTTCATCAGCTCCGAGGCAACGTTCGTGTCCAGGATGATCACGACGAGAAATCGGCCCAGCGGGCCGGCTCCGACCGTGCTGGCAGCTCAAGGTCGACTCCGCCTATCGAGCCGAAGCCATCGAGAAGCGCCTGGGCCAGACCGACCGATTCGTCCGGCCTGCTCACGGCGTCGGCAAGAATGGCGCGGATCTCGGACTCCATCGACCGGCCGTGGCTGGCCGCTCTGATACGGAGTCGTTCCTTCACCTGGTCGTCCAGATTCCGGATGCTTATCGCGGCCATGACCACCACCCTCAATTCTGCTATCAATGCTAGCAGAATTCGTGCCCGAGCAACGACCGAAGCCGTTCATGTGCCCAGGTCGCGGGTGATCATCGGAGCGTCCGCGGGCAGGCCCAGCATGCCCAGGGTGTTGAGCGTCACTCCTGCTGAACGTGCGGCGCCACGCGGTTTGAACATGGCTGAGACCGAAAGGTTGTCCCCCGGGCGGCGACAGGATGGTGAACACGGCCGTGGCGGACTCGGCGCCCCGCTTCTGCTGACTGCTGGTGCCGGCCGGCGCACCGCCGTGCCAGGCTGGAGGCGTGACAGCGGCAAGGCAGTCTGCCCGGGAGATCGCCATCGGCCGAGTTCGCCAAGTGATCAGCCACCTGGTCCGGGACGGCACAGCGGCTGCCCGCTCGGACGGTTCGGTACACACCCTGTTCCCGGTCGCAATCGGGGCTGGCGAGGGCGCAGCGATCCGGTCCTGGGTCATCCGGGAACGCGCAGCCCGCACGATCGAGGTCGGCCTTGGCTACGGGATGTCGGCGCTGTTCGCCTGTGAGGGATTGCTCACCAACGGCGCCCCGGATGCCCGCCACCTAGTTATCGACCCCCATCAGGACACCCGCTTCGCGGACTGCGGCCTGCAGTTCCTGGACGAGGCCGGAGTCGCTGACCTGGTGGAACATCACGCCGAAGAATCCCAGATCACACTGCCCCGCCTGGTGAGCCAAGGGCGCAGGTTCGACTTGGCCGTGGTGGACGGCAACCACCGCTTCGACGCCGTGTTCCTCGATCTTGCCTACCTTGGGCGGCTGCTGCCGCCGGGCGCGATCGTGTTCGTGGACGACTACCACCTGCCGGGCATCGCGCGGGCAGCCTCCTTCTTCGTGGCCAATCTCGGCTGGTCGCTGGAAGAGGTCTCGACCGCCGAGGACCGTCACCACTGGGCTGCCCTGCGCACAAGCACCCAACCCGACAACCGGCCCTTCGACTACTTCGTCGACTTCTAGACGCGAGCGGCCCGAAGCGATGGTTCCGGCACCGGCCGTCCTGTGGCCTTCGCTGCTTCCAGCCACGCAGCCACGGCTTACCTGCGGACAACGACATCACAGCGCCCGAGGCGATGCGGCGAGGGCGACCGATGTCGTGAACGAACCCGTGCGTCCTGTGAGAGACTCCAGCCCACGACGGCCCGGGCGGGGACTGCCTCATGAGTTCCCAGGCAACGACCGAAGCCGTTCATGTGCCCAGGTCGCGGACGCCGAGTTCGTCGGCGCGGGCGAGCATGTCGGCGGGGTCGGCGTAGACCCGGTAGGCGCCTGCTCGCTCCAGTTCCTCGCGGCCGTATCCGCCGGACATCAGGCCGATGCCGATCGATCCGGCCCGGCGGGCGGCGAGCAGGTCCCAGACGCTGTCCCCGACCACGTAGGCGTGCTTGGGGTCCACGTCGAGCACTGCGGCCGCGGCCAGGAACAGGTCCGGGTCGGGCTTGGCGTGCCGCACCATGTCGCGGGTGATCATCGGAGCGTCCGCGGGCAGGCCCAGCATGCCCAGGGCGTGACCAGCGGTGGCCCGGTACCCGCTGGTGGCGATCGCCCATTGCACCCCGCGCTTGGTCAGGGCGGCCAGCAGTTGCGCCGCTCCGGGGAGCGGCCGGACGGATTCCACCTGGGCGAGGTATTCCTCCTGGTGTGCCTGCTGCAGCATGGCGATGTCCGCCTCGGACAGGGTCCGGCCGGTCTCCCGGAGCAGGGCGGAGACGAACAGGCCGCCGCTCATCCCGATCCGCCGGTGGATCCGCCACACCGACAGGTCGATGTCCAGCCGGGACAGCGCGCCACGCCAGGCGATGACGTGCTGGTAGACGCTGTCGATGAGTGTCCCGTCCAGGTCGAACAGGAACGCGGGCGCGGGTGGCTCGCGGTAACTCGCGGGAACGGTCATGACACCAGTCTGCCGGCCGACCGCGCTCAGCGCTGTGACGTACCCCTCGTCGGGCCGCGTTCCGCGCGCAATAGGCAGATTGCGCGGTTTTCGCCGGAGTTACTGAGCAGGTGACCATGCCCTTTCTGGGTGGTCACAGGCTTCACGAATTGTAGTTTTGATGTTACTGAACGTAGCCGACGGGGCATCAGAGCCAGCGACACCTTCCGCAGCCGGGGGGGAAACGGGGGGTTGTTCATGATGCATTGGATGACGATGCGCGGGATTGGCCCAAGGATCGCCATCGTGGTGCTGGGGAGTGCCGCGATGTTCGTCGCTGGCGCGGGACTCCCCGCTTAGTAAAAGGGCGCTTCTTTGACCGTATTGCTACCTCTTGCGCAAATATCCATGCAGCCGGTGCTGGCACCCTCTGTGTGGGGAGCCGCGACCTCTGTGCATCGGCCGTATCAGGAAATCCGAGACACTGCTGCCGGCTGCTTCCGTGTTACCAGGGTTATTAAGTTTTCCCGCAGGTACAGCCGGGAATAGCTTCCGGTAGGAGTGCTCTGCTCCTGGGGGATTGCGTGAAGCGCTTTGCTGTGTTTTCCGACGATAATTACGTATTGCGGCGCGCGCCACATCGGCTGCGAGCGTAGACCGTGAGCTTCAACGACTTCGCACAGCCCCGTATCGGCATTCTCGTGGTTGCCTACAACGCCGAGTCAACCCTGCGGGCGACGCTGGACCGTGTCCCGGTTGCCTTCCGGGAGCGGATCGCCGAGGTAATCGTGCTCGACGACGCGAGCCACGACGGCACCTTCGTCCAGGGAAGAGCCTGGGCCGAGGGGCCGGACACGCCGAGCACCCTGGTGGTCCGGCATACCAAGAACCTCGGCTATGGCGGTAACCAGAAGGCGGGCTACAAGCTCGCGCTGGACCGCGGGCTCGACATCGTGGTGCTGCTGCACGGGGATGGCCAGTACGCGCCGGAGTTCCTGCCGGACATGGTGGCCCCGCTGGAACGCGGCGAGTGTGACGCGGTGCTGGGCTCCCGCATGATGGAGAAGGGCGCTGCCCGCCGTGGCGGGATGCCGCTGTACAAGCTGGTCGGCAACCGAATCCTGACCCGAGCCGAGAATGCGCTGCTCGGTGCCGGGCTGACCGAGTTCCACTCCGGATACCGGGCCTACAGCGCCAGTGCGCTGCGCGATATTCCGTTCGAGCACAACACTGACGGCTTCGATTTCGACACGCAAATCATCGTGCAGCTTCTCCACGCCGGGAAGCGAATTGTCGAAATTCCGGTTCCCACCTATTACGGCGACGAGATCTGTTACGTCAACGGAATGCGTTACGCCAAAGACGTGATCAAAGATGTGCTCGAATACCGTCTGGCCGTCATGGGATTCGGCACCTCGGACTGGGTGGCCAAGCCGCGGGACTACGCGTTCAAGGACGGCGACGGGTCCTCGAACGCGGTGATCCTGGAAATGATGACCGGCATGCCACGGTGCCGCATCCTGGACCTCGGCTGCTGGGGCGGGTTTTTCGCGGCCCATGCCCGGGCCGCCGGCCACGAGGTGACCGGCCTGGACTGCCTGGAGGTCCCGGGCGTGCGGGACCGGACTGACCACTTCGTCATGGCCAGCCTCGAAGAGGGCATTCCGGACGAGGTGGGTGACGGCTTTGACGTCATCGTCGCCGCGGACGTCATTGACCACCTGTCGCGACCTGGCGACGTGCTGCGCGATATGCGCCGAGTGCTGCGGCCAGGCGGCCAGGTACTGCTATCGGTTCCGAACTTCGCGCACTGGTACCCGCGGATGAGGATCGCCGCGGGCCTGTTCGGCTACGACCGCCGGGGCATCCTGGACGAGACGCACCTGCGCTTCTTTACCCGGGCGACCTTGCGCCGGCTGGTTCGCGCCAGCGGGTTCGACATCCTGGAGGAGCAGGCCACCGGACTGCCGCTGCGGGCGGTCTCCACAGCGGACGGGCGGAAGCTCCGGATCGTGAGCAAGAGCGACAGGATGCTGGTCGGCATCCGGCCCACGCTGTTCGGCTACCAATACATCCTGAGGCTCACCCCGCACGCGCAGGAAGCGGTGCATGTCGAAGTCATCTGACGCGGGCGGCCCCATCCGTCCGGGCACGCGGCCGGCCATGCCGCCGATGGACCGGCCCGCGCAGTCGCTGGAACTCAGCGAGACGGGGCATCTCAGCCGTGAAGACCTTCCGAGGAGGCATCGCTTGACCATAGGAAGCATGGCGCTACTGCTGTTCGCCGTGACCACCGCGGCCATCGGGCAGGTCATGCTCAAACGCGGCATGCAGATCGCGTCAGCCCGGGTGGCCGATTCCGGCGGCTCGCTGGCAATCAGCGCGGCCACCTCGCCGTGGGTGCTGCTCGGGCTCGTGGTGTTCGGCGTCTCCGCGATCGCCTGGCTGGCCGCGTTGTCCCGGGTGCCGCTGAGCGTCGCCTATCCGTTCAACGCCCTCGGCTATCTCGGAATCCTGACCGCGAGCGTCCTGCTCTTGCATGAGCGCGCCAACCTACTGACCTGGACGGGCTCGATCATGGTCGTGTCAGGGCTGATCATCGTCGTCTTGGCCCAGCCGTAGGGGGCGCTGCGCATAGATGGTGATGGTGGCGCTGCGTCCCCAGGCCGCCGCCAGCGGCGTCCAAAGAAGACCAACCAGCATCAACGGAATTGAGGAAGCCACTGCGACGACCGACAGCAATGATCTCGGATCGAGATGTGCGAGACGCGCTTGCGGTCGCCGCAGTACGTCATACAAAAGGTTTACGGGCAGGCCGAGGCGGTTTTGCGTCGTCTGCACAAAGCTGAAGAGGTCATATTCTGGAGCGATGTGCACCACCTCCCTGGGCTCAAGTCCGGCCGCACGGAGAAGGTTCATCAGCGTGCCAGAGGTGAAATGAAAGAGATGGCGCGGAACATCGAGATGAAACCATCCCGCTTTGCCTATTTTGGATTCGGGAGATCCGAAGTTTGGCACCGCGATCATCAACACCCCACCCGGACGCAGCAGGCGCGCTATCTTCAGCAATGTTGTCGCCGGATCGTGCACGTGCTCGGCCACGTGCCAGAGAACGACCGCGTCATAGCTGCCGCCTTCGGCGGCCAGTTCATCGAGATCTTGGGCCCGAACGTCGAGATTCAGCACGTCCCGGGCTTGCTCGGCCGCGGCTGCTGAGCGCTCGGTCCCACGCGTCTCCCATCCTCGGCGCCGCATCTGGTCGAGAAACCAGCCCGGGCCGCAACCCACATCCACGACCCGGCCGGGGCCGCCGGCCAGCCGCTCGATGCGCCGGATGCGGGCCTGGTGAATTACTGACAGGGTTTTCTCCAAGCCCAGCCGGTACCGCTTGGATGAAGCGTGGTAACCGTCGGGGTAGTACCGGTCGAGTTCATTCGCGGCAGGCTGGGGGTCGGTCCGCGCCAGGCCGCACACCGTGCATCTCACAATTTCGAACCGGTCCCCGGTGACCGAATCGCTCGCACTCAGCAAGTGCTGCGCTGTGGTCCCGCATTGGCATGGGCAGCGGCCCTGATTCATTAAGCGAGCCTGTCGATTCTCCGGCGGGGAGACCGGAACACGACACGTGAGCCGCCCGTGCTCCCATACCTGGCTAGTGGCCGGTAAGGCTTGATGGCCATCAGGGACTGGTGGGTTCCATCGTGAACTTGCTGACCACCAGGTTCCTCCCGGTGACGGTCTCGGCCACCGTGAGGTCGTAGGTCCCTGGGTGCGGGGAGCCGCCGGTGGTGAGAACGGCGGTGGTGAGAACGGTGGTGAGCACGGCGCCGAGGGTCCGGGGGCCCTGCACGCGCAGGGTCACATCGATGGGGGCGTCATAGCGTGTGATGCCGGCGCCCCAGAGGCCGGCCGCGGCTTTCGCCGGCACCGACGGGGCGAGGTCCGTCCACCATGTCCGCTGGCCCTGCTCGGCGCTGTGGATCACGCCGAAATACGCGGTCAGCGCCGCGGTCTCGGCTTCGAGCGGCGCGCTGGTCTGACGCCACCCCGACGAAGGTGAGCCGGCGACGCCGAGGATTCCGAGCGGCCTGTTGTTCTGGCCGGTGGCGAGGCCCTGCGCGGCGAGCGCCGCCGGTACCGGCACGGTGAGCTGGGGAGATCCGGATCGGCGGATGAGTGATGCGGACGTCGGCGAGATCGTGGAGAGGGTCCCGTACACGAGATACCTGGTACTGGTGAGATACAGGGCATCGACCGGATAACAGGTGTCGAGGACGATGCTCGGGGTGGCCGTGTTGTAGACGGGGTAACCGGCCGGCGCCACCCGGTGCATTGTGACCCGGTAGGTGTAGGTGCGGCACGGGGTGACGTAGCGGATCTCGTCTCCGGCCTGAAGGCGGTCGATGCCGGAGAACCAGGTCACGTCGTGAGCGGCGAAGACACTGGCGCCTGGCCGCCCGGGCCACGCGCTCGCCGGGATGTGGCCCACCGCGTCGCCGAGCAGGGCGTCGCCGGCGCCTTCCTCCACCGGGGCAACCAGGCCCAGGGCCGGGGCTTCGAGCAATCCGCGCGGCCCAGGGCGGCTGTCCGGCGCGGGGCGGCTTTTCGTTGTGGCGCGGCTTTTCGTTGTGGCGCTGGGGGCTGGCGTTCCGTGAGCCGGATGGGCCGGGCCCGGGCGGCCTGCGGAGGTCTGGCAGGCGGTCGGGTTAACGGTGGCGGCCGCGATCGCCCGGCGTTCCTGATGGATGAGGGCGGCGCCGTGGACCCACGAGCCGTGCAGGAACCAGCCGATCTGGACCGCGATCACCACCCCGGCGGCCATGCAGACAATGCTCGCCGTGACAATGACCGGGCCCGCGCGTCGGACCGGCCTCGCGCGTCGGCGACGTCTGATCTTCAGCCACCCCCCTGGTAAGCCGGGCGCCGCTCCCGGCCCGACGCCTGATCCTGTGGCCTGGGGTGATCATTTCCTCGCTACTTTTTTCTAAACCGGCACCGTGGCCTGGGTCGTATGAAGAAGCATAGGCAATATATATAAGCACATGATATAGTTTTTCAATGATTACAACCCCGGCCACCGGCCCAGTAACCGGCCCAGTTGCCAGCGCTGCTGCCGGGGCCGAGGGCGAGGAACTGGCGGCCGCGCTGGAGCAGCTCGTCTCCATGTGGCGGCGGCTGGCGGTGCCCGGCGAGCTCAGCTCGACGGCGGCATTCACCCTGGCCAGGTTGTCCCGTGACGGGCCGTGCCGGCTGACGGAGCTGGCCGCCCACGAGAAGGTGTCGCAGCCGGGCATGACCCAGCTCGTCTCGCGGCTGGAAGGCCAGGGACTCGCTGAGCGCTGCAGCGAGCCCGGCGACGCCCGGGTGGTCAAGGTAGCCGTGACCGCAGCGGGCGAGGAGCTGATCGCCCGCAGGCGGGCCGCGCGGGCGGCCCGGTTCGCGGAGTTCTTCGCCATGCTGCCCGTGCCCCATCAGGCCGCGCTGACCAGCGCGCTGCCCGCGCTGCAGCTTCTGGCTGAGGCTGGAGCCGGCGCTGGCAGCAGCCAGTAAGCGCAGTAACAACCAAGCACAGCGTCCGCTGCAACCTTCGTGGAGCCAGTATGACCAACCCGGTCCAGAGCATGCAGAGCCCGTTCCGTCAGCCCAAGGCGGTCTGGGCGGTCGCGTTCGCCTGCGTGATCTCGTTTATGGGCATCGGGCTCGTGGACCCGATCCTGCCCGCGCTGCGCGTCAAGCTGCACGCGACGCCGAGCCAGGTCGAGTTGCTGTTCACCAGCTACCTGGTGGTGACGGCCGTGGCGATGCTGGTGACCGGCTGGGTGTCCTCCCGGATTGGCGCGAAGCGCACCCTGGTCGGTGGCCTGGTGCTGATCGTCGTGTTCAGCGCGCTGGCCGGGCATTCGGCCGGGATAAGCCAGATCGTCTGGTTCCGGGCGGGATGGGGCCTGGGCAACGCGCTGTTCATCGCCACCTCGCTGGCGGTCATCGTGGCCTCGGCCAGCGGCGGCTTCGCCGGCGCGATCATCCTGTACGAGACGGCGCTGGGCGTCGGCATCGCGCTGGGCCCGCTGCTCGGCGGCGAACTGGGTGCGATCAGCTGGCGCGGCCCGTTCTTCGGCGTCACCGTGCTCATGTCGATCTCGCTGATCGCGACGCTGGTGCTGGTGGGCAAGACGCCGCTGCCGGCCCACCGCCAGTCGCTGCTGGAGCCGCTCCGGGCGCTGCGCCACCGCGGGCTGCTGACCATGGGGCTCACCGCGCTCTGTTACAACTGGGCCTTCTTCACCGTCCTCGGCTACGCCCCGTTCCCGATGAACCTGAACACCCATCAGCTCGGGTACGTATTCACCGGCTGGGGCGCCCTGGTCGCGGCGGGTGCGATCTTCATCGCGCCCCGGCTGGAACGCAGCCTCGGCGTCGCCCGGACGCTGTACATCAACCTCTCGCTGTTTGCCGTCGACGTCCTGGTCATCGCCGTCAGGATCTCGTCGAAGCCCACCCTGATCATCGCGGTCATCGTCTCCGGCCTGTTCATCGGCATCAACAACACCGTCACCACGCAGGCGGTCATGACGGTCGCGCCGGTGGAACGCCCGGTGGCCTCGGCGGCCTACGGTTTCATCCGGTTCATCGGCGCGGGCCTCGCCCCCTACGCGGCTGGGCGGATGGCGGCCAGTTTCGGTGTCCACGTGCCGTTCTATGTGGGTGCGGGCGCCGTGCTGGTCGGGATCGCCATCCTGGCCAGCGGGCATAGGTTCCTGACCGCCGCGGAGCAGGCGACCACGGGGCATGCGGCTACGGGGCAGGTGACCACGGGGCAGCCCGCCACGGGGCAGCCCGCGCTCCAGGCGGCTCAGCCGCCCGTTCCCGCTGCTCAGCAGCCCCCCGCGTAGCGTTTCGTGGCCTCGGGGAAGGAGTACGAAGGGCAGCGCGCAGAATAGGACGATGGCGGGGACATGGAGGCAGTGACGTGACTCTGGAGATCGGCTCCTTTGTCGCACTCGGGGACAGCTTCACTGAGGGGCTCGACGATCTTGCCGCTGATCGCAGCGGATATCTCGGCTGGGCCGACCGCTTCGCGCAGCTCCTCGCGGCGCAGCGGCCTGGTCTGCGCTATGCGAACCTGGCGGTGCGCGGGAAACTGCTCAGCGAGGTCGCGGCGGAGCAGATACCGCAAGCCATCGAGATGGCTCCGGATCTGGTCAGCATCGCGGCGGGCGGCAACGACATGCTCCGGCCGCGGACCGACCCTGACGCGCTCGCGGAAACCTTCGACGAAGCCGTCCGAACGCTGCTCATGGCGGGCTGCCCGGTGCTCATGTTCACCGGGTTTGACCCTCGCTTCCCGGTATTGCGGCTGATCCGCGGCAAGGTGGCCGCCTACAACATGCACCTGCGGGCGATCGCCGACCGGCACCAGTGCTACGTGGTGGACCTGTGGTCGATGAGCGTGCTGCGCGACCCGCGGGCCTGGAGCGCGGACCGGCTGCACCTCGCGCCGGATGGTCACCGCCGGGTGGCGCTGCGGGCGTGTGAGGTGATGGGCGTGCCGGTGGATGAGGACTGGCGGGAGCCGTGGCCGGCCCAGGGGGTCACCGCCTCCCGGTACCTGGGCTGGCTGGCGGCGCGCCGGATGGACGCCCGGTGGGCGCGGGTGCACGCCGCGCCCTGGGTGAGCAGGCGGCTGCGCGGCGCCTCCTCCGGAGATGACGTGCTGCCCAAGCGCCCCGAACTGCTGCCGCTGCAGGCCGCCCAGCCGTAGGTCGCCCGCGCTCCCTGAATGCCGGGGCCACCTCCGGCGTTCCGCTGATCGGCCGGTAATTTTCTTACCCTCTGTATCTGAAGAATTACTAAGAGTAATAGCATCGTGCCAGGCTCTGTAGGCGTCAGCTGAGAGGACGGCAACGATGTCAGCCAGGACGACGGTCGGGCGGGGGATTGTGCGGCGGTTGGTCGCGCCTACGGTGCTGGTCTCACTCGCGGCGGGGCTGGGCTCGCTGGTGGCTGAGGCGCAGCCGGCGCTCGCGACACTGCCGGGGGTGGCCTCGATCTCGGCCGGAGGTGAACACGCCTGTGGCATCGTCAACGGTGACGCCTACTGCTGGGGCGAGAACTTCAGCGGGGAACTCGGCGACGACGCGAACACGAACTCCGCCGCCCCGGTGGCCGTGGACACCAGCGGCGTGCTGACCGGCACGACGCTGACCCAGGTCTCGTCCGGCTACTCCCACACCTGTGCGCTGGATGCGGCCGGCAAGGCGTACTGCTGGGGCCTCGACTCCTATGGCCAGCTCGGCGACGGCAACACCACGAATTCCAGCGCCCCCGTGGCCGTGGACACCAGCGGAGTCCTGGCGGGCAAGACTCTCACCCAGATCACGGCGGGCGTGGTAGCCACGTGTGCGCTCGATGCCGCCGGCGCCGTGTATTGCTGGGGCCGCAACTCCTTCGGCGAGCTCGGCACCGGCAACACCGCGAGCTCCACCGTCCCGGTGGCCGTGAACACCAGCGGCGTGCTGGCCGGCCAGACCATCACCCAGATCACGTCCGGCTACGAAGACGAATGTGCGCTGGATACCGCCGGTGTCGCGTACTGCTGGGGTCTCGACTCCTATGGCCAGCTCGGCGACGGCAACACCCTGAGCTCCACAGTCCCGGTGGCCGTGGACACCAGCGGCGTGCTGGCCGGCCAGACCCTCACCCAGATCAGCGCCAGCTGGCGTCATACCTGCGCGGTGGATGCCGCAGGCGCCGCGTATTGCTGGGGCCTGAACTCCTATGGCCAGCTCGGCGACGCCAGCGCCAGCAACTCCGGCGTGCCGGTGGCCGTGGATGCCACCGGCGCGCTCGCTGGCCAGACCCTCACCCAGGTCGCGTCCGGCGCCTACGACACGTGCGCGCTGGATTCCGCCGGCGCTGCCTACTGCTGGGGTGACAACTCCTACGGCGAGCTTGGCGACGCAAGCACCACGAATTCTGCCGTCCCGGTAGCCGTGGACACCGGCGGCGCGCTGGCCGGAAAGACCCTCACCCAGGTCAGCGCGGGCATATGGCACACGTGCGCGCTGGATGCGGCAGGCGCTCCCTACTGCTGGGGCGGCAACGCATCCGGTGAACTCGGTGACGACAGCTACTCCCCGAGCGCGGTGCCGGTGCTGGTCGGGCTGTAGCGGCCCGCGCCAGCGTCTCCGCCGGCACATGGAAACTGCGGGAGGGAGCCCCGGGGTGACGGTCAAGGATCTGGTCCGCCCGCTCCCGGGCGTGCGGCAGCTGTCCCTGCTGCGCCAGCGGATCGGTTTCCGCGGATCCGCGGCGTTCTGGGAGCAGAACTACGCGCGCGGCGGGACCAGTGGCACGGGCTCGTACGGTGCTCTCGCCGAGGCTAAGGCCGCCTTCCTCAACGCATTCGTCCGCGTGCACAGCGTGCGATCAGTCGTTGAGTTTGGCTGTGGTGACGGTCACCAGCTGTCGCTGGCCGACTATCCCCGCTACGTGGGCCTGGATGTGTCCAAGGCCGCGATCCAGATGTGCCAGCGCCGGTTCGCCGGCGACCCGGCCAAGAGCTTTTTCCTGTACGACGGCGCGTGCTTCGCTGACCGCGCTGGCCTGTTCACCTCTGATCTGGCGATTTCCCTCGACGTCATCTACCACCTGACCGAAGATCAAGTATTCAACGCCTACCTTGGGCACCTGTTCGGGGCGAGTGACCGGTTCGTGGTGGTGTACGCCACCAACATGGAGATGCCGGGTACCGCCCCTCATGTGCGGCACCGGCGCTTCACCCGGTGGGTGAACGCCCAGTGCCCGCAGTGGATGCTGACCGGAGTGACGCCCGGCCCCAACCCCGGGCCGGGTCGGGCGGATTTCTTCGTGTACGAACGGCTCACCGGCGCGAGCCGCTGACCGCCAGCGTGGTCGGCGGTGCTTGCGCCGCTGGGACCCGGTCAGCGGGGGGGTGATCGCCGTCGTAGAGCGTGTAGCCGTGCGCGATCAGGAGATCGCGCACGGCGGCTGCGTGGCGGCCAGCCACCTCGCAGACGATCGTGGGGAGCGCCGCTCGCAGCACGGCGGACGCGCCACGCAGGACGGCCAGCTCCGCCTGCTCGACGTCAATCTTGATCACGTCGGGAGCGGGGAACTGGGTGGCCAGCCAGTCGAGCGTCACCGTGGGCACCAGTTCAGTAGCCCGGACACCGCCGGTCTGGCTGGTCCCGAATCCGTCCAGGTGGCTCGTGGACCGGTTCCGCCGGGCGATGTGGAAGTGGGCGACCGAGAGGCCATCCGCCACGGCCGCGGGCAGCACCTCCACTGGCGCGTGGCCCTGGTTGGCCGCCGCCGACCGGCGGAGCAGCCGCACCAGGACCGTGTCGGGCTCCACCGCGAGCACATGCCCGGCCGGGCCCGCCGCCACCGCGGCGGCAAAGCTGAACAAGCCCAGGTTGGCGCCGATGTCCCAGACCGTGTCCCCGGGCCTGACCACCTCGGCGGCGAGCCCCAGCAGGGCCGGGTCCACCCTCGCCATCCGGGGCCGGAGATAACGGAGCCCGCCTTCGGACGACGCGTAGATCCGGGCGGCGCCGAACGGCGGCGGCAGCCGCCGCCGGATGACCATCCGGTGGGTTGTCCGCTCAAGCGCGGGCCGCAGCGGCACGCCGCCTCCCCATGGCTGTCAATGAGACCTCTACCTGGCCAAACGCGGCCAAGCGGCGCGCCCTGCGACCGGAGTCCTAGGGTACACTCGCGGAAGCGTAAATATTACGGAGCGTAAGTAAGGATGATCTCTGCGTGACTACTGCGGCGAATCTCGCCTCGCTGCGGGCCCGGCTGTACGAGGCGTACGCCTCGCAGCACGCGAGCCGCGGGAGCGGCGGGGCCGCCGCCCTCATCTACCGTCGTGACATCCGTCCTGTGCTGCCCGCCCCCTCGGCTGGAGCCGTCGTGGACATCGGCTGCGGGCAGGGAGATCTGGTCCGGCTGCTACTCGAGGACGGCTATGTGGCCCGCGGCATCGATGTCAGCCCGGAGCAGGTCGCCCTGGCCCATGCGGCCGGCCTGGGCCAGGTGCGCCATGGCGACTACCGCGACCTGCTCGACGCGTGCGCCGGCCAGTTCGCCGCGGTCACGGCCAACGACCTGCTGGAACACCTGACCAAGCCGGAAGTGCTCGAGACCTTCGACCGGGTCGCGGCGGCGCTGGTGCCAGGGGGCACGTTCGTGGCGCGGGTGCCGAACGCCGGCAGCCCGTTCGGCGGCCGTATCCGCTACGGGGACTTCACGCACGAGTCGTCGTACACAGCGCGCAGCGTGCGGCAGCTCGCCGCGGCCGCGGGCTTCGACTCGGTGGCCGTGGCGCCCTGCCCACCCATCGCGCACGGCCTGGTGAGCGCCGCCCGGGTGCTGATATGGAAGGTGATCAGCACCTTCTACAAGATCGCGCTCGGCGCCGAGACGGGCGTCGTCCGGGGGCACATTGTCACCCAGAACATGGTCTTCGTGGCCCGCAAGGCGCCCTGAGCGCCGGTGAGTCACGCCGCGCGGACTCGGCTGCATGGGTTCACCACGACGCTGCGCCGGCCCGGGTTCGGCCATACCGTCGCGCGGACCGCCGGATTCAACACCGCCGCCGCCGCCGCAGCCGGGGTGGGCGGGATCATCCTGGCCCGCGTCCTGGGGCCGACGATACGCGGCGAGTATGCCGCGATAACCGCGTGGTTCGGCGTCGCGCAGATGGTCGGCGGGATGGGTCAGCCGGCCGCACTGTGCTTCTATGTGGCCCGCGATCCGGGGCAGGCCCCCGACTACGTGGCCACCTCGCGGGCGATGATGCTGATGACGGCCGCGCTCGCGCTCACCGCGGGAATGCTGTTCGCCCCCGTGCTCGCTGACGGGCGCGCCGGGGTGGCCACCGGTTACCGGATCGCCTTCGGCGCCTGCATTATCTCGTTCGTGGCCGCGAGCTACACGTTCTCGCTGCAGGCGTGGGACCTGCATCGCTGGAACGTGGTGCGGCTGATCCAGCCGGTGCTTGGGCTGATCGCCATTGTCGCCCTGTGGCGGCTTCGGCAGCTCTCCCTGCACACCGCGCTGGTCGCCATCGTCGTGGCCATGTTCCTGCAGCTCGGCTGGGCTTACCGCTGCTGCAGGCAGACCGGCCTGGCGCCTGGGCGGGCCCACATCAGGCTGGCCCGCCCGCTCGGCGCCTACGGCGTCGCCCAGATCGCCGCGGTGGCGCCTGCCGCCCTCAACGCGCAGCTGGACCAGCTGGTGCTGTCCCAGACCGTCCCGCCAGCGGATCTAGGTCGCTACGCGGTCGCCGTCTCACTCACCCTGCTGCCGATTCCGCTGGTCTCGGCGATCGGCAACGTCGCGTTTCCGCGGCTGGCCGCGCAGCAGACGGTGACCGACGCGACCCGCAAGCTGCAGCGGATCGCTGTGCTCGGCAGCGCGGGGCTGGCCACGGGGATGCTCGTCCCGCTCGCCCTGGCCGCGTACTGGCTGATGCCACTGGTCTTCGGGGCCCGGTACAGCGGAGCCGTGCCACTGCTCTGGATTCTCACCCCGGGGGCGGTATTCCTGGCGTGCGGCCAGGTGGTGGGTGACCTGCTGCGGGGCAGGAACCGTCCCATCGTGGTGGCGTGGGCCCAGGGCCTGGCGGCCATATTCACGGTTGCGCTGCTCTTTGCCCTGCTGCCGTTCGTGGGCGTCTATGCCGCCGCGATTGCCTCGACGGTGGCCTATGGTGTCGCGCTCACCGTGATGATCCGTTGCCTGTGGCGGCTGCCAGGTGCGGCATGCCCGTGAGCTGCGGGGCATCACTAATAGCGATACAATAGTAACTCTAGGTAGTCGATCGGGGACGGTGCGATGCGGGTTGGCGTCATCGGGCAATTGGACTCGGACAGCTTCGCGGAGAACGTCAGCGAAGCACTGCACGACATGGGGCACCTGGTCACCCGGCTCGGGCCGGCCCGCCCGCACCGCCGCTCACGGTACCGCACTCACCTGGGCATACTCGCCCGGCAGGCATTGCCCCCCCTCGACGAGCGCTTTCAGCGCCGGATCGCGGAGAACGCCCGCGATGCGGGCTGCGAGGTGGTCATCAATCTCGACGTCGCCCTGACGCCAAGCGTGGTGAGCCGCCTTCGGCGAGGTGGCGCCCGGGTGGCGTTCTGGTTTCCCGATCACGTGGCCAACCTGGGGCGTCAGCTGATGCTGCTCGCGCCCTACGACGCGATCTTCTTCAAGGAGCCGCAACTGGTCGAGCGCCTCCGGGCGACCCTGGACCTTCCGGTGCACTATCTGCCAGAAGCGTGCAATCCGCGGTGGCACCGGCCGCTGGCCCGGCCAGGTACCGAGCCGTACCTTGTCGTCCCCGGCAATATGTACCCTTACCGGGTTCGGCTGCTCGAACGGCTCATCGCCAAGGGCATTCCGCTGAAGGTGTACGGCGCTGGATTCCCGCGCTGGCTCGGCGCGACCTCGGTGCGAGACGCCTACACCGGCCGCTGCGTCTTCCGTGAGGAGAAGGCCAGGGTCTACCGGTCCGCCGCCGGGGTGCTGAGCACGATGCACCCCGCGGAGATCGCCGGGGCGAATGGCCGGCTCTTCCAGGCCACCGGATGTGGCGCGGCCGTCTTGACGGAGTTCCGTCCGGCCGTGCCCGAGCTGTTCGCCATCGGCGACGAGGTGCTTGCCTTCCACGATTTCGACGAGCTTGTCGGCCAGGCCACCCGGCTGCTCAACGAGACCGGCCTGACCGCGCGCCTCGGCGACGCCGCGGCCCGCCGCGCCCATCGTGATCACACCTACGAACTGCGCGTGGCCGCCATCCTGGAGAAGGTATCGTGACCACTCCATCCGCACTGCTCGGCCGCCCGAAACCTGTTCTCCATTGGCATTCGCGGTGAGCCTGACGCTGTGGACGGCTCTCTCCATGCAAGCCTTTGCCGTCATCTTGACCCGAAGCGGCCTTGGCCGAAATTGGTTGCGACGGCCCTTTTCCCTGCTCGTGCTCGCGGCCGTCACCTACAACGGCATATCAGAGGTACTTCTGGCGATTCCATCGATTCGCGTATGGGATATCTATCGCCAAGGCACAGAGCAGCATTACATCGACGATGCGGTTCTTTGCATGTCCATTGGATTGCTCGTGATGGTGGCTTGCTACCTGGCGACCGGGCCGGAACGCGCCGTAGCTGTTGCTCAGAGCAATGATGTCTGGACTGCGGCAAGGATCCTGAACTGGCGCCTATTGGCGGTTGTGTGCGTCCCGCTTGCCGTGCTCACCTATGAAGGGCGCGGCTATAACAACTCCTTTGCTCCGGGGACATCTACCACAGCGACTTCCCTGGCGGCGACATTCTTGATCGTCTTGGTCTCGCTTGGCGCATTCGGATTCTTGTTGCGGCATGGCATGCGATGGTTTGTTCTGGTGCTGGCGGCACAGTCAATAGTCCTCGCAGGAGCAGGAGAGCGACTGCCACTCGTTGTGGGCGCAGTAGAACTACTTGTGTTGCTGGCAAATGTCGGGTTGCGGCCCTCGCGCAGGCAGGCCAGTGTTACCGTAGCCCTAACGGTGGTGGCGGTTCTAGGAATTACCGGTTTCCGGGCCAGCCATGGCCGCGCATTGTATTATCAGAATTCTGGTCTTAGTGCCAGGATAGCGGCTGCTGGAAGCGGACTCTATGCGTTGGCGAATACTTCGGATTCAACCCACTCAAACCCGGGCCTGATCGCGCAGGCAGCAACTCGCTTCGACGGGAACGCATTTGCAGGTGCTGTAATTCAAGGAATGCGGGAAGGAAACCCAACCCTCGGTGCCGCGCCGGTCGCGGGGTCAGTGCTCATTATCGTGCCCAGTATTATATGGCCATCGAAACTATCCCATTCAGCTGACCTTAACCCGGGATCGGCTGAGATAAGAGCGTTCCATCTTAGGAGGATCAACTACCTGCCGACTTTTCTAGGCTTGGATGTTGGCCTTGTCGGGCCCTACTGGACGATGGTGTTGCTGGCGGCAATTGGTGTGCTATGTGGTTGGGGAGAGCGATGGCTGTTTCGATCTGTCACGCCAGTACGGCTAGTCGTTCTCGCCGCCGCAGTGCAGGCTTCATTGTCATATGAGAAAGGCCTGCCCGGGATGCTCGTCGCATTGCGGACGGCAGTTGTGCTTGCCGCCGCCGTATGGCTTACTGGGGCGATTCAAGTGCGGTTTGGCCGATATGTTCACATTAATGCAGGAAATCGCGTAATGGGGGAGCCGTGACGCCCTCGGAGGGCTGCTCGCGCGTGGCCGAGAGAGTGCTTCTCCTGACGCCGTCCCGTGGGCTTGGCGGTGGTATCGAACGCTACGTCACCACGCTGGAGTGGGCATTCACTTCAGAAGGCGTCGACTATCGACGCGTTGATCTCTGCGGGGCTGGCGGTTCTTCTGGGGTGTCCGCCTGGGCGCGGCTCCTGGCCAGGTCCCGTAGACACATTCGGGAGAGCGCGGAGCGAACCCGGATCGTAGTCGCGCACAGAACTCTCTTGCCACTGGCAGCACTGCTGGCCCGGGAACGCTACGTTTGCGGTATCTCGCTCGTATGTCATGGCAGTGATGTATGGGGCACGCGGCCCCGGGTCCGGCGGTACGTCGAGAAGTGCCTGATGCGCACGCCTGGCGTCCGTGTTGTCGCGGTAAGCAGCTTCACTGCGGGGGTGCTATCCGATGTATGCGGGGCAACCGTCCTTCCGCCAGGTCTCCCTGGAGACTGGTTCCAAGAACTGGTCGCCGCGTCGACCCGCACTCAGCCACCCGGTGTGGGAATTCATTTGGTCACTGCATTCCGGCTCGCGCAATGGCGTGATAAGGGCCTGCCCCAGTTGCTGAACGCGGTTGCCGCCACGGGCCGGCGCGACTTGCGGGTTACGGTGTGTGGCAGTGGCGAGCCACCACCCGAGTTGCACAGCTTGGTACGCGAACATCCCCGATGCACCCTGCTCCCCGGGCTAACCGACCGCGAGCTCGCCCGCCAGCTCGCCGCGGCCGACCTCTTCGTGCTGGCCACGAGAACACGCCACGGCCGTCATCCTTCCGGTGAGGGCTTCGGCTTGGTCCTGCTCGAGGCGCAGGTCGCCGGGACCCCGGTGGTCGCGCCCGCATGTGGCGGGTCACACGACGCATACGCCGAGCACCTCACGGGTGTCGCCCCCATCGACGAGACGGCCGGGTCTCTGGCCCGGGTCCTCGATGATCTGCTGCAGGATCCGGGCCGGCTGGAGCAGATGGGCAAGCAGGCGGCCGGCTGGGCGCGTGAGCGCTTCGCCCCGGAGCGCTACCCGGCCCTCGTGGCGTCACGGCTGCTATGACCGGGCCGCCAGTCCGCGTCACCGTGGTCATAGACCACCCGGCGCAGCACTTCACCCGGGCGCTGGAGCTCCTGTCGGCGGAGCCCGGCGTGCAGGTCCACGTCTACTACTGGTCGGCGGCCGAGCGCGTCCGCGATGCGGGCTTCGCCCGGTCAGTATCCTGGGACGTCGATCTCCTCAGGGGATACGCATGGCAGGTCCCCGAACCAGGCCGATCGATGTCCGGCCGGATCCGCTGGCTTGTCCGCCAGCTACGCGCACGCCGGCCTCAGGTGCTGATCTGCTACGGGTGGGCATCGCCGATCGCGCGGCTTGCTTTCCTCTACGGCACGCTGACCCGGATCCCGGTCGTGCTCTACGGAGACACCACATGGCAGCATTCCGCCGCCCAGGGACGGCACCGCGTGCTCCGGGCGCTGGTACTCCGCGCGCTGATGCGGGCGAGCGCTGGCGCCATATCGACCGGGGCCTTCAACCGTGAGTTCTACATCTCCTGCGGGATGGATCCGCGGCGCATCTGGCCGGGAGTCTGCCCGGCGGACACCGAGCTGTTCGGGATGGCCCGGGCCGGCCGTAGCCCGCGACCCGGAGCGGGACCCACGCCGCTCCGGATCGGATTCGCGGGCAAGCTGATTGCCCGCAAGGGCGTCGACGAGCTGCTCCGCGCCGCCGCCCTGCTGCCCGCCGCGCGAGACTGGTCGGTCACGGTGGTCGGAGACGGGCCGCTCATGCCCGAACTGCGGGCCCTGGCCGCCGAGCTCGGCCTCGCTGAGCGGGTCACCTTCCGTGGGTTCGCCAACACCACCGAGATGCCCGCACTGCTGGCGGCCTTCGATGTCATGGTCGTGCCGTCCCGGTGGGACATGCGTGCTCTCGTCACGATCGAGGCCATGGCCGCGGGCGCGGCGGTGATCGTCAGTGACGCAACGGCGGCATGGGGTCCCGGCGACCTGGTCGAGGACGGCGTGTCCGGGCTGGTCTACCACTCCGGCGACCCGGCCGCGCTCGGCCGCCAGCTGTCCCGCCTGCTCGACGATCCGGGCCTGCTGGCCGCGCTCCGCGCCGCCGCCTCGGTGCGGGTCGCGGAGTTCGGCCCGGACGCGTTCGCGCGCACGATGGCGTCGGCGATCCGGACGCTTCATGAACGGGCAAAGGCGACGACCGGGCCATGACGGCTGACGATCCGGAAGCCGGCCGCCGCCAGCGCGCCGAGGAGGTCGGCCACCGACACCTTCTCGCCGTCCAGAGTCGTGTCGTGCAGCTCGATGACACCGCGCCTGCACCCTTCGAGCACGCCGGCATCCTGGAGCAGAAACGCCACCTCCGCGCCCTCGATATCGGAGACCAGGTCATAGTGAGCGACACCAGTTCTCCGCAGGATCTCGCGCAGCGTCACGGCGGGCACCGGCACGGTGGCTTCGTGCGGCCGCGGACGGCCCAGGCGCGAGCCAACGGTCTCGGCCGCGACCGTGAGCATGGTCATGCCGCCATGGCTGGTCACCGCGGCATGGATCAGGTCGACGTGCAGCGAGGCGGCGCACCCGAGAGTCCTGTCGCGGAGCCCCGGTATCAGCCCCGGGTTGGCCTCGACACAGATCAGGTGCCCGCCAGGAATCATCGTCGCCGCGATGTGGGCCGTGGTGACGCCGAGGCTGCTGCCCAGCTCGACCACGGTGGCGGCGTCCCGCAGGAAGCTGCGGATCATCCGGGTCTCGGCGCCCTCGTATGCCCCCCAGAACATCTGGGCGCGCACGCGCGGCGAGAAGTCGTCGCTCCGCACGTCGAACCGGAGCCCCTGGTGGCGCACCCGGTTCCTGGTCAGCGTGCCGATCAAGCGCCCCGCCGTGGTGCTGGCCACGATCTTCGATACCTGGAGTTTCAGTGCGGAGGCGGTGGCCAGTTCGCCACGGCATCCGGGCCGACTGCGGTGGCCGGTCATCGCCGGCCGTAGACGTAGTCCAGATGATCCGAGGTGGCCGCCACCCGGCCGCCGCCGTTGTCGCGCAGGTCGACGGTGAATCCCTGCCGCCGGAGCCGCCCGACCAGGGCAGCCCGGTCACCGAACCCGGGATGTACCTCGAGCGCGAGCTGGTCTACCCCCTGCAGCCAGCCCAGGTCGTCGCCGTCAGCGAGGACCGCGAATTCTCCCCCCTCGATGTCCACTTTGAGCAAGCTCACCCGCTCGATCCTGTATGCCGACATCAGCTGGGGGACGGACACATCGGCGGGCCGCTCCGGCGCGCCGTGCGAGGTCGCCGCCCACCGGACATCATCGGCCACGACACCGGCCGTGCCACCAGGCGACGCGACGCCGCCGGCCAGCGCGATCTCGACATGCACGCGGTCCGCGACGCCGTTGTGCTCAGCGAGGCCGCGGATCTCGCCGGCGAAACCCTGCTGCGCCTCGACCGCGACGACCTGCGCGCCATTGACCGCGGCCCAGACCGTGAACAGGCCGCGGTTGGCGCCGAGATCGACGACCCAGCCCTCGGCCGGCATCCGCAGCCCGGTACGGAGATAGACGTTCCGGCAGTACATCTCGCGCGCACCGGCCGTGTAGGCGGCCGGCAGCGAGACAACCGCGCCGCTCGGTGTCCGGAAGCGCGCTCCGGCGCGCGCCCAGGCCCGGTCCGCCGGGCTCAGCGAACGCGACCTCGAGCACTCGGGCAGATGCGCCGCAAGCGCCGTGACCCACCGGGTCGCGGCACCGGGGGAGGCGCTGCGGCAGACAGACCGGACATCGCCGACAGCCCGGCGGGCCAGCTGGACATCCATCAGATGACCTCACCCCCGGCTCGGCTAGCGCTCGCGTGCAGCGCCTTCACGC